>Ga0210015_1000489_pt1 | contig 40825 bp, 46 predicted proteins | sample CryGeymeta201522_FD_185471 | JGI IMG/M metagenome (GOLD analysis project Ga0210015, IMG submission 185471) | Groundwater microbial communities from Crystal Geyser aquifers in Utah, USA - Crystal Geyser metaG 2015-22 (SPAdes) (version 2) | ecosystem: Environmental > Aquatic > Deep subsurface >...
ACAACAGAATCAAAACTATAAAGAGGATGGCTTATGGCTATCGTAATATGGATAATTTCCGGTTGAGAATATTGGCAGCTAACCAGGGCTACAAGGTCTAACTTTCACACTTATTGACGTAGAACCGTTTAAATCATCTAATATGTAACCGAAGGGCGATATGTTAAATCACATAAAAAGTAACCGAAAATATCTAAAATATAGCCTGTTTACTACTTTAAAGGAGGTTAAGATCAGGCTATATGGAAAGGATGGACATGCACTCAAGGAATGAATACCTCAAGGTATTAAGGGAAAGATACCTGGAAGCTGAGACCAGGAAAGAGAAAACCTGGATCCTGGATGGATATTGCTGCAATACCGGGCAGGCAAGGAAATATGTCATCAGGAAGATACAGCCCGGGGTGGATCTAAGGCCGAAGCAGAGGAAGAAAAGGAAACAGACTTACGATGGCCAGGTTAAAGCAACTCTAGCCAGGGTATGGGAGATTTTTGATTGTCCTTGCGGTCAAAGGCTTAAACCTATACTGGAGGTAGAGGTGGATAGATTAAGGGAATTTGGCGAGCTCACGATATCAGACGAGGTTGCCTTAAAGCTAAGGCAGATGAGTTCAGTCACCATTGATAGAAAGCTCAAGCATCAAAGAGAGGTATTGCACCTTTTGAGGTCAAAAGGCGGCCCGAAGCCGGGGTCGCTACTCAAGCGCAAGATACCCATACGGCTCACCGAGTGGGATACCTCGAAGACGGGCTACGTGGAGATGAACCTGGTTGTTCATTGTGGCTCCTCTACCTTTGGGGACTATACCAATACCTTAAGTACCACCGAAGTGTCCTCCGGTTGGTGGGAGGGAGAGGCAATCATAGGCAAGTCTCAACAATCCACCTTCCAGGCTTTGAAGCAGATAAGGGGGAGGGCTCCGTTTGACTGGAAGGGGCTGGATTCGGACAACGGCTCGGAATTCATCAATGACATTCTGTATAAATATTGCCACAGGGAAAAGCTCGAGTTCACCAGGTCTCGTCCCAGCCGGAAGAATGACAATGCCTATATTGAGCAGAAAAACTGGACACATGTAAGGAAAATCCTGGGCTACCTCAGGTATGATACCCTCGCCGAGCTCAGTATTATCAATGACCTCTACCGCGGTGATTTGAGGCTATACAAGAACTTCCTTCAGCCGGTGATGAAGCTAGTAAGCAAGGAAAGGGTTGGAGGCAGCGTAAAGAGGAAGTATGATACCCCTGAGACACCGTATCAGAGATTGATGGACTCAGGGCAGATATCAGGGGAAACCAGAAAACAACTTGAGACAGTCTACCTCAGCTTAAACCCGGCTCAACTAAAGCGGAGCATCGATGCCAAATTAGACGTGCTCTACCGCACCTACGAGGAGAAAAGGAGAATCCAGCAGGTTGATCCTCATAAAAAGTCGTCACCTCGTACGTTTACTTTTTTTATGATTCAACAACCTAAAGTTGGGTTACCTAGTTAAATGATTTGACACGCCCCTTGTGGGCTCTTTGTCAAATTGTGTGGAAATAGCTACGAGATGGCACAAACCCCAGGAGCATTTTTCTCCAGTAAACCTCTACATTTTTCAAACCATAAGAGACTCTCTTTAGCATCTTGATCTTTGTATTACAGCCTTCAGTAAAACCATTGGTGGTGCCATTATCAAAGTGGTTTAAGATAGGCTCCCTCCAGCGCCTCAAGGTATTGCCCCACCTTATTAGCTCTCCATCATCCTCTGACTTTAAGTTAAGGATAATGAGATCCAGAAGCCTGGCCGCTTCCTCCCTACTATCTTGCCGGTAGAGCTCTCTTAGCTTCTCTTTAGCTCAGTAGAATCCCTTAAGACCGGGATACTTGATAAGAAGTTCAGCTATCTTGCCCCTTTGCCCTTCATTTAGCTTCTCCCCACCTATCAGGAATATCTTCTTCGGTATTCTTACCCTTTTCTTCCAGCGCACATCCTGCTCTATTCTCCTGGCTTCATCCATTCTCCTGTTGGAATCGGCAATCACATGGAAAGGGTCAACTATCACTTTAGCTTTGGGAAATATCTCTTCAGCTACTTTGCGCAGAGATTCTTTCATATCTATACATACCTCTTTAACCTTTTCTCCGGGAATCCTTTTCAGAAATATTTTGAGGGTGGCTATCCTATCGTCCCTCAGGATTCCCAGCATCCTTCTCTTTTTAACCTCAGTTACTGTGTGCACCAGTTCCTGATGTCTGAAGCTATGCTCATCGATGCCCAGGAATATTTCATCCTCTCCACCTATAAAACCTAAACATTCCTCATCTATCTCCTTCTCCAGAAGACGACGTAAGATACTATAGCTCCCTCTTTACCTGACTAAAGCTTCTGTCTTTAAGCTGCCATAATGCCTCTTGTTCCGCTTGTCTAGTGAGTTTGGAATGAGGCCGCACCAATTCATTACCCTCGTTGAAGGTGTGTCTGCAATCGCGGCATCGCCAGCGATGACGGTGAAGCTCAAGGTAAACTCTTTTGCCATTGCTCCAACTGTGCAGTATCTCCCCTGGCTTGCATATACCATGCCGGTATAAGTTTATCGAGCGACAGTAGGGGCAGATCATCTTCTTTATCTCGACTATCACCTTTATTACTATCCTGTTCTCGCCTTCTCTCACCTCCTCTACTTTGTAATCTTTAAGTCCCAAAAGAATTTTGGTACCATTTTCCTGGCTCTTAGCCATTGGTGGTAAGACCTCCTTCTAACTAAATTTCTTTGCTCCCGGGGACTTACCACCTTAATATTTTTCCTCAAATTTTTTCCACAAAATTCATAATAGAGCCAACACAATGAATTGAAACTAAATTGCAAATTGGGCTACAATATTAACGCTGTTCTTCACTCCACGAAATGCACGAATTTGGGATAACTGAAAGCATTATCAAGATTGCTTTAGATAAAGCCAATGAGGCACAAGCCAGCAAGATAAGTCAAATCAATCTAGTTGTTGGTGAGCTATCAGGTTTTGTACCTGACTGTATTCAATTTTATTTCAATTTCCTTAGTAAGGACACTACTGCTGAAAAAGCGACTCTTCACTTTGAATTGATTCCAGCTCAACTTCGCTGCCGAGATTGCTCCGCTATTTTTCAGCCGGAAAATAGTGAATGGAATTGCCCTGAGTGCCATGGCCAGAGCGTGGAAATAATAGGAGGCCGCGACTTATATATAGAAAGCATGGAGGTGGAATGAAAAAGATTGAGGTGCTGCAAAACATCTTGGAGGCTAATGAATCTATAGCTGTCCGGAATCAGCAGCTACTGGACAAGCATAAGGTTTTCGCTGTTAACATTATGTCAGCTCCGGGTGCTGGCAAGACAAGCCTCATTCTGCAAACCATAGCTAGGCTGAAAAATAGGCTAAACATAGCTGTCATTGAAGGCGATGTCGCCTCGACATTGGATGCTGAAAAGGTGAAAAACGAGGCAATGGAAGTAGTTCAAATAAACACAAGAAATATGCCAGAGAGTTGTACTTTGATTGCCGCCATGATTGAACAGGCTCTGAAAGACCTGCCGCTAGAGGACATGGACTTGCTTCTTATCGAGAATGTGGGCAACCTCATCTGCCCCGCTGAGTTCGCCTTAGGAGAGCATAAAAGAATAGTTATTTCCAGCCTGCCTGAAGGTGATGATAAGCCCACTAAATACCCCTTGATGTTCACTAACGCTGATGCTGTGATAATAAATAAGATCGATTTTCTTCCTTACGTTGATTTTGACATCCCTGTCTTTCGCCGTACTGTGAAAGGGCTGAATCCCAAAACCAGAATCTTTGAGCTTTCTTGTAAGACCAGCGTGGGCATAGAAGATTGGTGCAATTGGCTACTACAAGAAGTAGAGGCCTACTTGCTCCAGGTGAAATCTGCTTGATCGTGTGGATTCCACCCTTATAGCTTCCCCCTGTAGGGAAAGGCGGTTCTTCCTTTAGAGGAAATTTTGCTACAATGGCTAAAAATGAGACTTTACAACTAGCTCGCATCAGCGTCCGTGGCATAGTTCAGGGAGTTGGTTTTCGACCTTTTGTCTACGGGGCGGCCACTAGGCACAATTTGAAGGGATGGGTATGCAACACCTCTGAGGACGTCAAGATTGAAGTAGAGGGTGGAATGGAAGCTATCGGGCAGTTTAAGCTGGAGCTGCAAACGAAGGCTCCACCTCTAGCCCATATTGAAGATATAAAGATTAGCTACCATCCTCCTGTCGGCTATAAGAGTTTTGAAATCCGCCATAGTATTGCTGAGGAAGGAAAATATCAACTTATCTCTCCAGACATCGCTACTTGCCAAGCTTGCCTAAGCGAACTTCTAGATCCTGACGACCGCCGCTATCGTTACCCCTTCACCAACTGCACCAATTGTGGCCCGAGGTTTACCATAATTGAAGACATGCCCTATGACCGCCCCAAAACGACCATGCGATATTTCCAGATGTGCCCCCAATGCCAAGCAGAATATGACAATCCTTTGGATCGCCGCTTTCACGCCCAACCAAATGCCTGCCCCAAATGCGGACCTCATGTCGAGTTGCTTGATGCCCAGGGTAATACCATAAGCTCTCCAGACCCTGTAGCTAGTGCCAGCCAACTATTAAGAAAAGGAAAAAGCGTGGCCATCAAGGGCTTAGGAGGATTCTTCTTGGCCTGCAACGCCACCAATGATGCAGCGGTCGAAACCTTGCGGAAAAGGAAAAAGCGCTTTTCCAAGCCCTTTGCCATCATGATAACCAATATAGAAGAAGTCAAAAGACATTGTTATGTCTCCCCCGAGGAAGAGAAATTGCTCACCTCCCCTCAAAGCCCCATCGTGCTCTTGAAGTGGAAGGAGGACTCATCCATCTCTCGAATGGTAGCCCAAAATTTACACTACTTAGGAGTTATGCTGCCCTACACACCCTTACACCACGTTTTGCTTAGAGATTCAAGATTGCCCTTGGTGATGACCAGTGGCAATATCAGTGAAGAGCCCATTGCCAAGGACAATGACGAAGCATTGAGAAGGCTTTCAGGGATCGCCGATTACTTCTTAGTCCACAACAGGGATATTTATTCTCGCTATGATGACAGTGTAGCCATGGTAGAAAGAGGAACAACTCAGCTTATAAGACGAGCCCGCAGTTACGCTCCTTACCCAATTCACCTTAGATTCCAAACAAGACAGGTGCTCGGCTGTGGTGCCGAAGAGAAAAACACCTTTTGCCTAACCAGAGATAATTATGCTTTCTTATCACAGCACATTGGCGATATGGAAAATATGGAAACCCTGAAACATTTTGACAGCACTATCTCCCTGTACAAAAGGCTGTTTCGGATTGAGCCTGAGATAATTGCTTATGACCTCCATCCTGATTACCTTGCCACCAAATATGCTCAGGAGCTAGGTGAATCTGGCCTAAAACTCATTCCAGTACAGCATCACCATGCCCATATTGCTAGCTGTATGGCTGACAACGGGGTTAAGCCCCCGATCATTGGCGTCGCCTTTGATGGCACAGGTATGGGCGCTGATGGACATATCTGGGGAGGGGAATTTTTGTTGGCTGACTATCGCGCCTTTACCAGAAAGGGGCATTTGGAATACCTGCCCTTGCCGGGAGGAGATGCCGCTATAAAAAGGCCTTACCGCACTGCCATTGGCTACATCCTTAGTCTGTTGGGCGAAAGCGCTTTAGACCAAGGTCTAGCCTTCCTGCCGCAGGTCAGCGACGTTGAAGTAGAGATTATTAAGCGCCAAACAGAAAGGGGGATAAACTCACCACAGACTTCGAGCATGGGACGCCTCTTTGATGCTATATCAGCATTTATGGGAATAAGAGATGAGATAGACTATGAAGGGCAAGCCGCTGTGGAATTGGAAATGGCAGCTTATAAGGAAAATTACGCTCACAATAGGGAAAGTTACCCATACAATATAATTGAAGACGATGAAATGAGAATCGTAAAGCTAGGCAACCTGCTCTCAGCGATAATTGAGGATTTAAAACAAGGCATGCCTAAAGGAGAAATATCAATTAAATTTCACAATACTGTAGCTAAGATGATCGAGGAGGTGTGCTGCCTCATAGCTGATGAAACTGGCATCAAACAAGTGGCTTTAAGCGGCGGGGTATTCCAGAACCGATTATTGCTGAGGAAAACTGTTAATTTACTGGAGAAGGGTGGCTTTAAGGTATTCACGCACCGCCAAGTACCTACAAATGATGGCGGCATTTCTCTGGGGCAAGCAGTTGTTGCTAATTTCACCGAATAAAACCCAACTCCCTTCTCGAGCCAAATAAACATTGCCAGACAGCTTCATGAAAAAAGACAGCTTATGGCATAACAAAACCCTCATCTCAGTCTGCGTTGGAGAAGCGATTCTCATGTTGGGGCTAGGATTTCTTAGCCCTATATGCATCCCCACAAAACTATGAGCAGACCATGGCATTATTCCGCACTGTGAGCGATGCTGGCTTTGTAATAGGCCCCATCCTTGTATTACCCAGACATTTAAGCTAAAATTCTAAGGTCATTATGTGTCTAGCCATACCCGTAAGAATTGTCTCTATAGAAGGTGACGAGGCTGAAACAGAAATTGCTGGGGTGAGACGTCGAATTAGCATCGCACTTACTCCAGAGGCGAAGGTAGGAGATTATGTATTGCTTCACACTGGATATGCCATAGGCATTGTTGATGAAGCTGAAGCTGAGGAAACCTTAAAGCTACTAGAAGAAATAGCAAACATCGGTGAAGTTCATTGACGAGTATCAAAATAGCGAACTAGCTAAAGGGCTAGTCAAAAGAATTGCCAAGCAGTCCACCAAGACAATCAAACTAATGGAATTCTGTGGTGGACACACTCATGCCATAATGAGATACGGAATCCGCCAATTAGTTCCCAAAACGGTGGAAATGAGGTCAGGACCGGGTTGCCCCGTGTGCGTCACAGCAACTGCCGATTTAGATAAAGCTATTGCTCTGACTCACTTGCCTGAAGTTATCATCACCACCTTCGGAGACATGATGAGAGTCCCAGGCAGCTACTCCAGCTTGCAACAGGCGAAGGCTGAAGGGGCAGACGTACGAATAGTCTATTCTGTTATGGATGCCATAGAGATAGCTGAAGCCAATCCCGAGAAATCGGTCATCTTTATCGGGATTGGCTTTGAGACCACAGCGCCAACCATAGCTGCTTCTATACTTAAGGCAGAGCAAAAGAAAATAGAAAACTTCTATGTTCTCTCCCTTCATAAGCTGACTCCGCCGGTAATGAAAACATTGCTCGATTCAGGTGAGGTCAAATTAGACGGTATCATTTGCCCTGGACATGTTAGTGTTATAATTGGTTCTCATCCCTATGAATTCATTCCCAAGAATTATGGGGTTGCCTGTGTTATCTCAGGCTTTGAACCGTTAGACATTTTGTTATGCCTAGATAAGCTGGTGAGGCAAATTGAAAATGGTCAGCCAAGAGTGGAGATAGCCTATCCCCGTGGAGTAAAGCCAGAGGGAAATAGGAAAGCCCTGCAATTGATGGAAGAGGTCTTCGAGATTGGCGAAGCCAACTGGCGAGGGATCGGACAGGTGCCCCAAAGTGGCTTGAAGATAAGAAGCAAATATGAACACTTTGATGCTGACAAGGCCTTTTCGGTGACCTTAAAACCAGCGAGGGAGCCCAAAGGGTGTCGCTGTGGAGACGTAGTCCGGGGCGCTGCCACGCCGCTTGAGTGTAAGCTGTTTAGAAAGGTTTGCAGCCCGGAAAGACCGATAGGTCCATGCATGGTCTCCAGCGAAGGAGCTTGCGCCGCCTACTATCAATATCATGGCTAGAAAGGGGAGTTGGAAGCAAAGATGAATAATTCCTATTTGTCTCTACGGGACAATGCCAAAAAGAACGAAGTTATCCTTCTAGCTCATGGGAGTGGGGGAAAGCTCAGCCACGATTTGGTGAAAAAGAAACTCCTTCCTTTCCTAGCTAATCCCGCATTAAATAAGCTAGATGACTCGGCTGTCTTTGAAGCAAGTGGGCGTCTGGCTTTCACCACCGATAGCTATGTAGTCAACCCTATCTTCTTCCCTGGCGGAGATATAGGTAAGCTAGCTGTTTGCGGCACAGTCAATGATTTAGCCATGAGTGGAGCTAAGCCTATGTATTTAAGCCTTTCTATAATTGCCGAGGAAGGTTTGCCCATGGGTGAACTTGAGCAAATAATCCAGTCGATAAAGAGAGCAGCTGAGGAGGCTGAGGTGCAAATAATCACCGGGGATACCAAAGTAGTAAATCAAGGGCAGACTGATAAGCTATTTGTTAATACCGCGGGAATAGGGCTAATCCCTCCCGGAATTGATATCTCAGGAGCTAATGCCAAAGCCGGGGACAAGGTTATCCTGAGTGGCACTATTGGGGATCACGGCATAGCTATAATGAGTCAGCGCGAAGGATTGAAGTTTTCCGTGCCTGTAGAAAGCGATTGTGCCCCCTTGAACAAACTGGTAGCTCAAATGTTGGTGGCTTCACCAAGAATTCACTGCCTCCGGGATCCTACAAGGGGCGGGCTGGCTACGACACTCAACGAATTTGCCCGACAATCTCACGTGGGCATCGTGATAGAGGAGAATAAAATACCAGTAAAGGATGGAGTAAGAGCTGCTTGTGAACTTCTAGGCTTAGATCCTATTTACGTTGCCAACGAAGGGAAGTTGGTAGCCATAGTTGAACCCGATGATGCTGACAAAATTTTGGCTCCGATGAAGCAAAATGGCTATGGCAGAGACGCAGCCATCATTGGCGAGGTAATAAGCGAGCACCCCGGAAGGGTGATAATGAAAACAAAGCTAGGATCATCCCGAATTGTAGATATGCTCTCCGGTGAGCTATTACCACGAATATGTTAGGAGGTTTGACAGCTGAAATTCGACAATGCTAAACTTGCCTTACCTGTGAAACGAATCTGCATACTGTATCATCCTCACTCAGAAAAAGCCCGAGATTTAGCCGATAAGGTACCATCCCTGCCACCCTTGAGTGAAATAAGTAAATGCTTCAAATACCTCTCAAAAATTGATCGCCTTCTGGCAATATCTTTTGCCACAATAGGTCCTTCCCTGTAGTGAAGGGCTAGAGCAAGCATTACCATTGTCCCGTAGCGCCCTTTCGTAGAGATTTTCATGAGCGGCAATCCTTTATTATAAAATAATATTGACACGCAAACTGAGGATTGGCAGGCGAACACGAATTCACCACGAGCAAAGCGAATCTGGTAGCTACTGAGGCTGGCTGCCTTTTATTTCTTGAAGTACTAGCACAACAACTTTGGGAATAGCTTGTTTCACCTTTGGGGTTAAATCTTGGCTAAAGGTAGTGACATCCACTACCTCTACGGCGAGAATAGTAATCTTCTTGGGCAATGCCAAGCCCAGCTTGGCACCCAATTCTAAGGCAGCGCCTAAACCAAAATCGTGTGTTGTGGTGGGATACTTACCACTAGCCAAGCCTTGCAAGCTCAATCTGTGAATTTGTCCTGCCTTCCCTCCCAGGGTTTGAATGGCATCTACGATGATTGCTCGGTCGTAGTCCGGTAAGAAGTCTAGAAGCTCAAGACCCGCGGCGTTAATCTCAAGCACTGTTACTTTCGAGTCATGGATTTCTTTTTGCAGTACTTGGGCAATTCTATTTCCTACCCCGTCATCACAGCGCGTCGGGTTTCCCAGCCCTAAAACCAGCGTCTTCAAACGTTAGCCTCTGATAGATTGCTAAGTAATCGTTTAATTACGAATACCAACCGATTAACGGAGCTTTCAACTTCGCCCGACAGTGAAGCACCAAAAGAGAGCCTTTCTGGTTGAATGCCTAAAATAATTACCTTGCAGTCAAGCTCATGTTCAAGGTATCCAGCCAGCATGTACAGAGGAACGCTGTGGGTGGATGGTGGTTGTTTTTCTATTTTATAGGGCTCAATTAGCTTGATTGTGCCAGCTCCTTCTCCCATTTCCGCAGCATCTATGAATATTACATGAGAGGGAGACAATCTGCGCAGCAATCCCGTAAAGTTCTCTGGAGCGGTCCCCGCAGTCAAGGCTTCGACTCTGGGCGTATTTGACAAAGCTTGTTTTATTTTTTGTGCTGCCAAGAGCCCGAGCCTATCATCGCCGCCAAATTCATTGCCAAGGCCCAAAATGACTATTTGTTTCCAGCCACTTAACTCCTCCTCGAGCATCGCGGCTAAAGCCTTAACGCTACCTCTTTCCACTTCTATTGTTACCATTGCTTTGATATTAAGGACTCTTTATCATATTGGGCAAGCTCGAATTCTTCCGAGAGGGTAATTGCGCCAAAGGGGCAACTCTCGGCACACTGTCCAGATGAAAAATGGGACGACTGGCTTTTTTGTCTATCTTTTCCATGACTATAGCCTGAGCGGGGCAATCCATGGCACATACTCCCCTGCACTTGAGTGAGCATTTCTCCTCATCCCAGATAGGTTTACCCCGGAACCCCTTGGGGATATCTAGCCTCTCAAAAGGATAGAGCACTGTAGCCCTCTTCTTAAACAGGTGCCTCCAGATTTCAGGAAACATAGAACCAATTCTTGCCATACGAATCGCCCTTTCTTATTGGCATGCCACCTTATGCCGTATTCCCTGAGCTCTTTCCAACTCATTGCATCTCTTCTTCTCCCACTATCGACATCCAGGAGTATGACCCTATCCATACAAGCAAGGCAAGGGTCAATTGCGGCAAACACAATAGGGATATCAGCAATATAACCGCCCTTAAGGGAGTAAAGCACTGCAGGAATATTTCCCAGAGTAGGTGCCCTGACCTTTAACCTTTCTGGGTGGTCGGTACCATTGCTTCTAATATAGTGAATTAGCTCCCCTCGGGGGGGCTTCATTTTTGCTTACTACTTCGCCGGGAGGTACTTTGCGTGGTGCTTTTGGTTCTGATTTCCCCTTGGGGCAACTCTTCGATTATTTGACGGCACATCTTGCAACTTTCTATTGTTTCTAACACCCTGACAACAGTTCTTCCTAAGACGTCGCAGAGATCTGAGGTTATAACCTTGAAATCCAGATAAGGATAAGCAGCGAAGGGGTCATGTTTACGGACGTCATATTCTACCCCGGAGCCTCTGGCAGTAGGACCAACAGCACAAAGCTCTATCGCCTTTTCCTGGGGCAGCATACCTACTCCCTGAGCTCGGCGCAGGACAGTAATCTCGGTGCTAACTACCTCAAGATAGTATTGAGCCCTTTTCTCAAGCTGCTTAATACCTCGCAAAATTTTGGGTCTCATCGCATCGCTTATATCGCGCCTCACTCCACCAATAGTATTTACGGCAGCACTAACCCTGTTACCGGAGATAAGCTCAATTAAGTCCATAACTATCTCTCAGTCTCTCCAGGTGTACATAAATAGAGTATCAAATCCGATCTCGTGGCCTGCCACCCCTAGCCAAAGAAGATGACTGTGTATTCTGTTCAACTCGCAGAGCAGAGTGCGAATAAAAAGTCCCCTTTTGGGAACTTCTAAACCGAGCAGCTCCTCTACACCCTGGCAGTAGATGGTCGTATGGGCAACGTTGCAGATGCCGCAAATTCTTTCGGTAAGATAAATATTCTGAATATAACTTCATTGCTCAGCAGCTTTTTCAATTCCTCGGTGATTATATCCCAGGCGCATATCTATACCTACTATTTTTTCCCCATCCACTTTTACTGTCAGGTTGGTAGATTCCTTGAGTGCCGGGTGTTGTGGACCAATAGGAATAGAAATAGTCATTTTTAGCCTCCCTTAAATCCGACTTGGTAATCTCTTCTCAGAGGATAGACTCCTTCTGGCCAATCCTCGGGCAAAACTAGCCTCCTCGGGTCGGGGTGGTCTTTTACCTTTAAGCCTAGTAAATCTTGTATCTCCCGCTCGTAGAGAATAGCACCAAGTATGATTGGGGTGATGGTATCAATGACAGGCTCTGTTTTAGGGACGAGAGTCCTCAAGCGGATAGTTACCCCCCGGCAAAAGAAATGATACAAGACCTCTATATCGTCTCCTATGTCAATGGCGCTTATGGTTGTGATGTGGGTCAGGCCAAAGTTTTGTCTAAGATAATTTACAAGCTCTTTAACCTGAGGCGAGGGGACACTTACAAATATTCTATGTTCTCCAGGGATTTTAACTTCGAGGATCTTCTCTTTAAATTCCTCTCTCAGTTTCTCTTCAATCTCGCTTTCCAGTGACATGTACCTCTCCTTTTTCTATTTCCCTTCTCCTTTTTTCCTCCAGTTCATCAAGAAGTTTAAGATAGCGGGGATCCAGAGCGCCAAGCAGCTTTACTACTCCATAAATAATAGCATCGGGTCGCGGAGGGCAGCCAGGAATATACATGGTGACCTGGATCGCCTTATCTATGCTGCCGAGAACGTTATAGCAGCCCCAGAATACCCCACCGGAGCAAGCGCAGGAACCAATGGCTATGACGAATTTAGGATCTGGCGTTTGCTCATATATTCTGATGGCTCTGTTCTTAATCTGCTTAGTTATGGGTCCGGTGCAAAGAAGTACATCAGCATGCCTCGGACTTCCCATAAGCAGGATGCCAAACCTTTCGACATCAAACCTCGGCATAAGAGCAGCGAGGACCTCAATATCACAGCCATTGCAACCGCCAGTGTTTAGGTGACATCCCAGGGTGATTTAACCCTGGACCATGCCGTTAACTTCTTAAGCATGTCTATCTCCCTCAAGCAATTCTTTACTAATTATTTGATGGCTCCATTTAACCCTTTATTTTGTGCTAATTTGAAATGTCATTTATTGTTTTCGCCTCCTGACTTCTCTCCGAAAGCCTTTAAGAATGCCTTAGGAATTTCGGGAGCTTGAGTATCCCCGTGGTCTCTTTGATAATTAATTTTCCCCTCTTTACTTCGCTCATTTTAGCTCCTGCTCAGCCTTTTGATCTCATTCCCCTCATGATCACGGATAATTACCTCTAGAGGTATCTCTCCAGGCAGCGTATGCGTACCGCAAGCTATACAAGGATCATAAGCTCTGAACGCCATCTCAACCATATTGAGAAGACCATCAGAGACCTCGCCTTTGTGTATGAGTAACTTAGCTGCTTTCTCAACTGACATAACGATTGGAGCCATATTGTTTTGCGTGGCGACAATTAAGTTGACCTTAGTAAGAATCCCTTTCTCATCGGTTTGGTAGTGATGGAAAAGGGTTCCTCTAGGCGCCTCTACTACGCCGATGCCCTCTTTAGGGGTTGCTGTCGGCAGATTCACGATATCAGGAGAGGTAAGTTCGGGGTCATGGGCAAGCTCCAATACCCGCTCTGAAGCATAAAGTGCCTCAATGAGCCGAGCCCAGTGAAAAGCCAGGGTATTGTGAACCGGTTTTCCTCCTAGTGTTTCAAACATTTTTTCATAAGCTTCTTGGGCCAGCGGAGTTGCCATTCCATCAGCGGCATTCAGCCGAGCCAGTGGTCCTACTCGGTAAATACCACTATCTTCTCCATCAGTAAACCCCTTCCAGCCTACATTCTTAAGATAGCAAAACTTCATATAACTCCAAGGCTCAACATGCTCCCTTATGTGGTCAAGGTATTCTTGTGCTTTAAACTTAGCAAATTCTTTACCATTGGGGTCGACCACTCTAATCATGCCATCATAGAAGTTCACCTTATTATTTTCATCCACCAGCCCCATATAATAGGTCCTATGCTTGTAAACGTTTCCGGTGGCAAGGTCAATATACTCTTTGTTCTTCAGCACTATATCATAAAAAAGCTTGAGAGCAAATTGGCAGAAATCCACAGCGTATTCCCCTGCCTCTATAATGGTTTTCCTTTCCTCCTCAGTAATCGCTTTTGACACCCCTCCAGGTAAACCACAAGTGGGCATGACCGGCTTGCCGCCGATAATTCTCAGAACGTTTCTCAGCCTTTTCCTCACTTCTATTACTTTTCCGCCGATTTCTAGCCCAACCTTGCCAATAACTCCCAAGATATTTCTTTCTCCGGCGGGGGCTGTTGGGCCAACAACAAAGTCAGGGCCACCAAGAAAGAAGAAATGCAGTATATGGTCTTCTGCCTGGAAAGCATTGTACATCAGCCTTCTTATTTTCTTTGCTGTTGAAGTTGGCTCAACTTTCCAAAGGTCATCAAGTGTTTTAGTTGACGCCATATGGTGAGCTGTAGGACACACCCCACAAATCATAGTGGTTATTCTCGGCATTTCCTCTGCTAGTCTTCCCTCGCAGAACTTCTCAAATCCGCGTAGCTCAGGTATTTGAAGGTAAGCTTTGTCAACATCCCCGGCATCATTGAGAAATATTTCTATTTTCCCATGCCCCTCAAGTCTGGTTATCGGGTCTATAGTTATCTTCTTCATTCTATCCTCCTGTTTATTCCATCCTTTTTCTTCTGAGCAAAGAAGATGGCAGACTAAATCTGTAGAACGTCCCGACGGGGTCTGCGATTTGGTCAATTAACTTCTTGACATCTTCCTCGGTCATCTTCTTTTCGCCTTCAAGTCCCAGTAACGAGGCGATCACTGAAAGCGCTCTTGCCCCTTGGTCAATGACCCCATCTACGGGACCGAAACAGCCTCGGCATGGCATATTTGCTCTAATGCATGTTTCCCCACATCCCGAGCGAGTGGCGGGTCCCAGGCAAATCAGTCCTTGTAACAAGAAGCATCTCTCAGGGTCGATCTTAATCTGCCACGGTCTTTTTATCTCGGCTATTGACAGCTTCTCCGGTTTGGTTTCATTCCGTGGGCATGTATCACATTGCGCTTTATTAGGGGCAAGCACCGCCCCTTTCTCCGGTAGTTGCCCCTTGAGAATGGCATTTACGGCATTCATTACTAAATTCGGTGGGGGTGGGCATCCCGGGAGGTAGTAATCCACTGGGATAGTTTGGTCTAATGTCTTTACCGTATCATAGAATTCCGGTAGGGTAAGTTCACCAATTCCGATGTCCGTCTTCTCCTGAGGAACCGTTCCCTGCGGATTTTCAGTGGACGGAGTCTCTTTATAAGCCCGGTGAAAAATTGTATCCCTTGTCCAAAGATTTCCCAGTCCGGGTATCCCTCCTAGATGAGCGCAAGCGCCAAAAGCAACTACAAGGCCAGATTTTTGCCTCAGGAGCTTTACTATATCCTCCTGTTCCTCTGTCCTTATTGCCCCGTTTATAAAGCTCACTGCTATTTCTTTGTCGCCTAAAGCTTCAACGTCCTTCCTTTTAAAATCCAGGGCGACGGGCCATAAGACTATATCCACGGCATCTGCCACCTTCAATATATCTTCATTAAGGTCAACTACTGTCTCTTCACATCCACCGCAAGAGGCATTCCAATAAAAAGCAACTTTTGGTTTAGTCATCTCCACTCTCCTTCGTTAGCTTTTGCTGTTGTTTGTTGAACGGACCTGGCCCAACTTTTTTTATAGTTTGAGTAAGATCGGTAACTACCTCGGCAAATCTTGTTCCTTCAGAAGCGGAAACCCACTCCAGCCGGACTCTATCTCGCTCTATCCCAAGTTGTTCCAATTTCATACCAGCCCTTCAAGGCTCTATTTTAGATTGTGTGGAAAAATTGTCAAAAAAAATTTTATGGTGGTAAGAACTCCAGAGCAGAAAATTAATTGGGAGGAGGTTCTATCACCATGGCCAAGGGCAAAGATAATGGTATCACAATCCTGCTGGGACTTAAAGATTACAAGGTGGGGGAAGTCTGGGAAGGGGAGGATAGGGTGATAGTAAAGACACAGGTTAAGGGAAGAGAGAAATGCCCTCATTGCGGCTCGGCAAGGTCTATGGGCATAGCATGTGTAAGCCGAGGGAAGTACTCCATACCTGGAGCAATGGCAAAAAGATTTACCTTGAGCTCCATCGCCGGCGGTGGAAGTACCGTGATTGTAAGCACACCTTTGTTGAAGGCAGGGAACTGGTGCGGTCGCATTCCAAGCTCACCAGAGCGGCCGAAGCTGAGGCCTTGTGGCAGCTCAAGGGCAGAAACTTCAGTCAGGTGACGAGGCAGCTAGGAATAGGCTATGGCGCGTTACGCCGCCTTTTGGAGAGGGAAATAGACGAGGAGGCACCGGGCTTCATACAGGATGGGGACGAAATATACCTGGGCATCGATGAGCATAGCTTCAGGCATCAGGAGCTGGTGCATACCGTAACCGAGGTAAAACAGAGAAAAGTGCCGGGAATCCTTAGAGATGACCGCATAACCACTCTGAAGAAGTTTCTGAGCAAGATTCCGAGAGATAAAGTCAAAGAGGTATGCATCGACATGAAAGACGGGCTAAGGAAGGCGGTGGAGATGGTCTTTCCCTTAGCTAGGGTAGTGGTCGACCCATTCCATGTAATCGCCGACTCCAATAGGCGGATGGATGAAGCTAGAAGAATAGAGCAAGACATGCATCGAAAGAGGCAGGTCCAGATACCAAAGAAGATATTCTTGGTGGGCAGGGAAAAGCTCACTGAGGGGAAAAGACAGAAGGTGGATGCACTTCTGGAGAAGTACCCTGGGCTGAAGGGTTTTTATTGGACCAAGGAGAAGATAAGGGAGCTCTACCGGCAGCCAGGTCGAGGAGAGGCAACCAGGCTTCTTGAGAATATCATCTTTAACCTGAAATCAGCGGATGACGCCGAGCTAATCAGATGGGGAAACACATTAAAGTGCTGGCGGGAGCCAATCCTGAACTACTTCGATAATCATACCACGAATGGCTTCACTGCAGGCTGTAATACCAAGATTAAGATGTTGAAACGAATTTCCTATGGTCTGAAAAACGTGGAGGTCTATTGGAGGAAGATGCTACTGGGGTTTGCACCATCTCGAAGCTGTTCCTACACAACTTGACAAAGAGCCTCCGCAAGGAATATGACCATCCAGAATTTCGTCTTTTGCCCCGGGAGGGAGTATTTGCTCAAGTAGTTCATGGCGGCATGGTGAAACCTGGCGATAATCTGAGGGTTGAGTGAACCAGGGGAATGGGAAGAAGCTATCCAGAGATCTGCAAAGGTAGTGGCCTTTAGCCTCACCCCTTCTTCGAATAGTTTGAGGGCATTGGAATATTTCCACAAGCCCTCTTTTGCCGCTTTCCCTTGCCCAAAGCTTTGCTAATATCGTTGTCTATGCTTAGTTTCTATCTATCGTGTAATGCTGCGGGGATGACCCATTTTAGAATAATCTTTCAAGGGCTGTGAGGTATGGAGCATATCCAACCGCCCCATTTTCTTTAATCTCTCATAAATCAGAACCCAGGCACAATCCCTTGTGGGGTCAACCTCGCATTTGCCATCACGATAGCCACCACAGGGGCCGTTAATCAATCCTTTAGGGCATCTTGCGATAGGACAGATTCCGCCAGTTTGATTGAGGATGCAATTCCCACAGCCAACGCACCGTTCAACCCAGACGCCCTCTTCCACAGGCATCCCCATAAACAGGGTATCGAGCCCCGGGAGAACAGGGATTTCAGGGAATCGCTCAGCAATAGCCTGGACTCCAACACCACAACCTAACGAAAGAACCGCATCCGCCTGTTTCACCTTCTCTTCGATCTCATCCAGGAATTCCCATTCGCACTGTCTTTTCACTGTGTGCTTGGTTGTTACCCTTTCCTTCCCCTCTAATTTGGCTGCTATACCAAGAGATGAGGCTAAGATATCTACCTCTCTCTCCCCACCAGCAAAGCAGACAGTAGCACAGGTGCCACAGCCCAAGATCAAAATATTCCCATAGTCAGCGATCATCTCTCTTATTTCTGGAAGGGGCTTTTGTTTTCCTACAATCATTGTTCTCGCTCCTATCCGTTCAAGGGATCTGGCTGCGTTTGCTTCGCTGGCTGGGTTATCTTAAACAGAACTTCCTCCTGTTCAATATCAACATTTGGTAGGTTAAACATCTCTAGCCGTTCCGCCCCCAACCCAACATCATCAAGGATTTTCTTAGCCCTATCGACCTTCCGCCTTGCCCAAGAGGTGCTTTCTTTGTAAGGGCAGTACTCCTCGGGACAGCCAACAACAAAAACCTTATCGGCGCCGAGTTCAAATGCCTTTAATAAGTGTATGATACCTATCTTTGTGACACAAGGTATCGTCAAAATTCCTATATTAGATGGGCACTTTGTCCTCACAAATTCGGCAAAATCCCCTGTGGCGTAAGCAGAAAAGCTACACCAAAACACTACCGTTAAAGGCCTGACTCCGCTACGGGATGCATTTGCTATTGCTGTCGTTATTCTTTCTATAACTTCTTCATCTTGATACTGTTTGAGTATTACTGCCTTTGCTGGGCATTCATTAACACAGATTCCGCAAGCCTGGCATTGGTCAACTCTAATGTCAACGCTTCCGCTAGCGGTTATGATAGGCACCCCATAGGGACAGATACGTACGCAAGTCAGGCAGGTTGAGCACTCCTCCTCAATGTATTCGGTTCCCAAGCCACAACTGAGGCATCTCCGAGCTTCCCTTACTGCTGATGCCCGGTCATAGCCCAATTCAACCTGAACGAAATTTTGTACCCTTTCCGGCACCGCTAAAGCAGGCATCTGCTGCTTGGGCAACCTCTTTATTTTATCGATGATTTGCGGCGAAAGCTCTCCAAGCTCTATTTCCGCGGGCGGCGCTACAGCCAGAGGTCTGCCCGTAAGATACCTAGCGATAGACAGGGCCGCTTTGCGACCGTTCGCCATTGCCTCAACCGCACTGCCAGGTCCAGTGGCAACCTCACCACTGGCGAAGATGCCTTCCTCGCTGGTGGCCAGGGTATCAGCGTCAAGGAGCAACTGCCCTCCTTCGTTAAGCTTTATTGCACTATCTTTTAGGAAGGAGAGGTCAGATGCCTGGCCAATGGCAATAATTACCATATCCCCATCAATCACCGAGACCTCACCTTTGTCAAAACTGGGGTTAAATCTGCCTTCAGCATCAAAGACAGCAGTGCACCTCATGCACTCCAGACCAGTCACCTGGCCATCCTTGCCCAGGATGCTCTTTGGACCTTTGGAGCAATAGATTTGAACCCCTTCCTCCAAAGCTGCCTCGATCTCCCAGGGAAAACTTGGCATCTCTTCCCTGGCTTCAAGGCACACCATGTGCACTCTCCCAGCACCCAGGCGGAGGGCAGACCTGGCTACATCGATGGCTACATTGCCGCCGCCGATAACAATTACCCTTTTACCCACCTGAATTTTCTGCCTATCGAGGTTGACCTCCCGCAAAAAGGGAAGGGCTAGCAAGACGCCATCCAGCTCTATCCCGGGGACTCGCAACCCTCGACTTAGAGGAAGGCCGGTGCTGATCAGTATTGCCCGGTAACCTTGATTCTTGAGACCACCAATGGTGAGGTCCTTACCAAGCTCGGTGTTGGTCTTTATCTCGACACCGAGAGCGATGATTGCCTCGAGGTCCCTCTGGAGCACCTCTCGGGGCAGGCGATATTTGGGGATACCACTTCTCAGGGCGCCGCCAGGAGCATTCTCATGCTCGAAGACGGTTACCTTATGCCCCATTTTTGCCAGGTCATGGGCCGCGGTCAGTCCACTAGGTCCAGAACCGATTATGGCAACCTTTTGGCCTTGCTCGGACTCACCCTGGAGTTTGGGGCTGCCGTGGTCGGCATGCTCCACGACAAATCTCTTCAGCGCCATAATCGACAGCGGTTCATCAACCTGCCCCCGCCTGCATTTGGTTTCGCAAGGGTGAGCACAAATCATTCCGCAGACGGAGGGAAGAGGGTTGGTCTCCATTATCAGTTTTGAAGCTTCGCTGAACTCGCCCCGGGCAACAGCAACTATGTATCCACGAACATCTTGGTGAATAGGGCAGGTAACCTGGCACGGAGGTTGAGCTTCTCCCTGCATTGTCGAGACAGAGGGCATCATTCGGGGATAGCTTTTAGAGGATTTCTCATGGTTTCGATTCATACTCTACACAACCGCTGGACATCAATAGCAACATATGTGGTGTCTGAATGCTACAAGAAGCCAGCATCAGGCGAACAGGATTGTACTGTTCCTTTTCTCTCTCATCATTTACCGAGTATCGCTTTATCTCCATTGTTCGAAAAGATCAAACTTGATAGGAACAATATTTTGCGAGCCTAAGCCCCGAAATGCATGGAAATCACTCATTGTTCTTACATTTTGCCTTCGGCAGAGCATGGTTACTTCCTTAGCCACTTGTCAACTCGAATGAGAAGCTCAGTGGGGGCTACTGGCTTGTCAATAAAGTCTTCGGCTTCCAGACTGAGTCCCTGACTTACTGCCAATGAGGTCTCCATATACCTCTCTGAGAATGAAGTAATCATAATTACGGGAATTTTGGCTAGTTGAGGGTCTTTTTTCAATTGCTGACAAACTTGAAAACCGTCTACCCCGGGCATAATGATATCCAGAAGAACCAGGTCAGGCTTTTCCGCACGGGCTTTTTGCAAGCCCTCTTCGCCACTGAGGGCAGTGATTATCTCGTAAGGTCGGCTCTCCAACACAGCTTTGGTTGCTTCAACAAAATCGGGGTCATCATCAACTAAAAGAATCTTAGCTCGCTTTCCCATTTTTCACCTCAGCTACTCAAGCCTCACCCATAGCCCCAGACTTGGCATCCTGTGTGTCTCTGCAAGGCTAAGCCTTGGCATTATGATTTTCCCTTTTTTAAAAGATTTTCTACTCGCTTAACGAGCAGAAAAGGGTCAATAGGCTTTTCTACATAGTCGTCAACATCGAGGCTCAAGCCAGTTTCCAGTTCATAGCGCCTTCGGCTGACTTCTTCTCTTACTGAAGTAAGCATCAGGATGGGCATGTCACTATACTTCGACCATCGAGGGTCTTTCAATTCCTTGCACACAGCAAAGCCATCCTTCCGAGGCATTAAAAGGTCTAAAATCATTAAATCAGGCTTTTCCTTCTTGAGTTCAGCCAAACCTTCCTCCCCATCCTGAGCGGTAACAATTTCATAGTTTCGTGCCTCGAGAACAGCTCCGATGGCGACTAAAATGTCGGGGTCATCATCGACAATCAAGATTTTTGCCTTCTTTTCTGCCATTATTGCCTCCTTCTTACCTCGAATTTATACCACAGGTCTGGGTAGGAGTTTAGCTTGTTCCACAATATGCGGCACCATTTCCTCCCAGGCAACAGCCATAATATGAATGCCATGAACTCCTTGAATCTCTTTCAGCTGCTCGATTGTCTCGAGACATATTTTGATTCCTTCTTCTTTGGCATTCTTGGCACCTTCAAGGCGGGTGACGACTTCGTCGGGAACATAAACTCCTGAAACATAATCCTTCATATAACGGGCCATTCCCACTGACTTGATAGGAACAAGCCCAGCCAGAATATGAGTCTGCTTATCCAGGCCGCGATCTCTCACCATCTCCATCCATTTGGCAAACTTAGCCACATCGAAAATGGCCTGAGTTTGAATAAAATCAGCCCCGGCCTTTACCTTTTTAGCCAATCGCAGGACTCGGTACTCAAACGGGGCAGCGAAAGGGTTAGCTGCAGCACCAATAAAGATAGGCACTTCCCCCGATATCTCCTCGCCACACTGAAATTTTTTTTCATCCCGCATGCCCTTTAACATTTGAATCAACTGGATGGAATCGATATCATAGACTCCCTTAGCATCGGGATGATTGCCAATGGCTTGATGGTCTCCTGACAAGCACAGAATGTTCTGAATTCCCATAGCTACAGCTCCTAAGACATCGCTCTGGATAGCTAGCCGATTCCTATCCCGAACAACAATCTGCATTACCGGGTCAAGCCCGAGTCGCTTTAAGAGAACACAGCTGCTCCAGCTCGACATCCTTACTACTGCCGATTGATTATCGGTGACATTCACAGCATCACAACAAGGCTTGAGCATCTCACCTTTCCTCTCAATAACGCTAGTCACCGCTCCTTTGGCTGGACCCGCCTCAGCGGTAACAGCAAAAGCACCACTTTCCAAGACTTTCTCCAGATTAGTCCCTGCTTTCATTGTCATTCATTTCCCCTTTTTTATTTCTTGTAGTCGCACTTTGGCACGGTGAAGCTAAATTTGCTTCCTTTCCCGGTTTCGGGGCAGGGGCTTTCTGCCCAGATTCTCCCACCATGAACTTCAATAATCTTCTTACTGATGGAAAGCCCCAGTCCAGCTCCTTTAGCGGCAGTATCCCCAGCCACCCCACGGTAGAAATCATCGAATATCCTGGGCAAGTCCTCGTTAGAGATACCTATCCCAACATCAGCTACCTCTACCCTGACAAAGCCGTCATCTTCTTTCAGCTTGACAGAAATCTCACCCGAAGATGGAGTGAATTTAATGGCGTTTCCCACTAAATTAGTGATTACCTGTTTGAGGCGTGTCGTTGAACCTCTAACTTTTGGTACTTTCTGAGGTAAATCTAGAGTGACATTCAGTTTCTTTTGTTGGGCCAAAGGACGCAGCATCTCGACGCTGTCTTTAACCACATCAGGCAAGGATAATTCTTTCATCTCTATCTCACCAACTTCAAAGCGGGAGATATCCAGAATATTATCGATCATCTCAATAAATTCAGCGATTCTGACACAACTTCGAGAAAGCATTTCCGTTTGCTTTTCATTTAGCTCACCAACAAAGCCGCCAAGAATGACCTGGAGGTAACTCTGCACAGCAGCTAAAGGTGTCTTCAGGTCGTGAGAGGCAACCGAGAGAAAGTGTGCCAGGGTAGTTCTGGTGTGAGCGAGTCGAGAGTAAACGATATTTATCACCCTCCTCATTACCACCGCGTAAGTCGTAGAGTCCTGAGCCAACAAAGTTTGCAATGCTTCTGCATCAACGGCGATTGTCTTAGCTGTCGAGATAGCATGAGCACTCATAGTCAAGCGAGATCTGAGAATAGCCGACCAGGCAAATGCTTCTCCGGGAAGGATGACCTCAATGGTGCCCCGCTTCACCGAACCAGGACGAGCTGACAGGTTAGCATCAAGCGCTACCTCCCCCTCCTTGAGGATATAAAGTTTTTTGGCAATATCACCTTCAGTGAAGATGATTCCCCCTGGCTCGTAGGTTTCCTCATGGGAGAAAGTAGCTATCGTAGATAGTGCCTCCTCGCTTAGCCCTTCAAATATGCTGGAGGTCCTCAGAATTTGTACTGTTTTTTCTTTATTTAGCAAACCCGTGTCGTAATTTATCGCTCGTCCTCTTGCTTTGTTATTATAACACCTATAGCCCAGCGGCACCTAACACTGCTGGGACTCTTTTCTCCCACCCGATAGGCATAATGTGCACTCCCTGACAAAGCCCCTTAAGCTCGTTGATCAGTCGAGCAGCGATCTCAATACTCGTGTCCACCCTGTTTTCTGCCTTCTCCATTTCTTCAATGAGGCTATCAGGCACGTGCACCCCGGCAACATTCTTGTTCATAAAGCGAGCCATACCAGCTGACTTCAGGAGAATGATTCCCGCCAGCACCGGCACATTGAGATGTTTTACCGTCTGCATGAATTCCTCAAATTTCCTGGGCTCGAAGACAGCCTGGGTCTGGAAGAACTGAGCGCCAGCCTTAACCTTTTTCTCCATCTTGATAATCTGTGGCTCTAAGGGATTAGCGCCTGGGGTAACTGTAGCACCCAGGAAAAACTTAGGGATGCCATCGAGTTCCTTTCCAGCCAGGTCTTTACCTTGCTGCAACTGAACCGCGGCTTGGAGCAGAGAAACTGAATCAAGGTCAAAGACTGGCTTGGCTTTGGGATGGTCGCCTAGAGTAACATAGTCACCGGTGAGACAAAGAACATTCTCTATTCCAAGGACATAGGCACTGAGCAAATCTGATTGTATGGCAATGCGATTGCGGTCACGGCAAGTGACCTGGAAAATAGGCTCGATTCCCATTTCTTTAAGAAGGTGGCAAACTGCTAACGAACCTAGCCTCATTACAGCACTTTGCTGGTCAGTGACATTAACTGCTGCAACTCTCCCTTTGTATAGCTTAGCTGATTCCAGCATTTCTTGAACCGACACACCTTTAGGTGGACCGACTTCGCCTGTAACCACAAACTTGCCTGATTGTAATGCTTCGCTAAGCTTACTCATCCTCAGTTTCCGTAATATTACTTTCCCAAATCACACGCCCAATTGCTCTATTACCCTCTTCGTCCCCTTCAGTTCCTCCATCAAGTCGATAGGTTCAACCTCCAGCCTGCGTGGTCTCACTGCCTTACTCCACTGGTGCGGCGCCACTATTTCCAGAAGCTTATCAACCTGACTAAGTTCTTCTGCTCTTCTATAAATCATAGCCCAGGCACAGTCGCGTGTAGGGTCTACTTCGCACTTACCATCTGCAGTCGTTCCACCGCATGGTCCATTAAGCAGTCCCTTAGGGCACTGCACAAAGGGACAAATACCAAAAGTTTTTCCAAGTTCGCATTCTCCGCATGCCTGACATTCCTCCTTGAAGCTAGTAGGACCTCCACTGGAAAACCCAAGAGCGTTGTTTGCGGGATATAACGGCTTTACAATCCCCATTTCCTCCTCTAAGTACCGTCGCACTGCTTGTGCCCCATCACCGCAACTCTGCATTAGTATGGCATCGCATTCCTGTATCTCTTTCTTGTGTTCGTTCAATAACATGGAAGACATGGGAAGATAGCAAGCGAATACTGCGAAAGGCAATCCAATTTTGCCCGTGATCTCCTTCCCTTGTTTTGCAAGTTTCTCCGCCATCTCATTCACTTCTTTTATACCGCCGGTATGAAAGACTGTAGCGCATCCTCCACATCCCATCAGGACTATTTTCTTCTTACCTTCAAGGTATCCTACAATCTCTTCAAAAGGTTTTGGCACCTGTGCATTCATCCCTTCCTCCTTGACTTGTTTATTCCTTCTTGTCTCTTTGTAAGCTTCGGTATTTTATACCATGGGGCATCAACTTGGCAACAAAGTGTGCTGGCTGACCACATAGGTAACACCGACCTGCGAATTTTAGCAAGTTCTTTTTCAAAAATTAATAGGTCAGATTGAAGTGTCAAAAAGGGGGGAAAAAAGATAAACGCTCTTTCAGCCTTGGCTCTTCCTTTGGGCAAGGTTTAGATTCCAGTTCCTGGGTGGCTTAATTTCTTCCAGCTTATCCAACCTCCCCATCTTCGAGAGACGCTCAATAATCTGCTGCCAGGCACAGGGCCTATCTGGAGATACTTCGCACTTGCCATCCTGCGAGCCACCGCAGGGACCATTAAGAAGGTGCTTGGCGCATCGAGCGATGGGACAAATCCCACCAGTGTATTCTAAAAGACAATCCCCGCAGGCAGCACACCTCTCCAGTAAGACGTCTTCTTCCCTATTTTCCCCTCCAATAAAAAGGGCATTCTGAGCCGGTAGGACAATCAAGTCAGGGAGGACCTCAGTTATTGTCTGCACCCCCACCCCACAACCTAGCGAGAGTATGGCATCAATTCCCTCAATTTCAGGCTTCAGGGAGGTAGCAGCAAGAAAGGAATCACATTGCTTAGGAACGGTAATTACCTTGAATTTGAAGCTTTTCCCCCTTTGCTTGCCGGCAAGCCCAAGAAGCTGAGCTAAGATATTAGCTTCCTTTAAGCCCCTCGGTGGCTGGGTGCAACCATCGCAGCCAGCAATCAAAATGCTGTTATAAGGAGATAGAGAATTCAGTATCTCCTCTAAAGGTTTCTGTGCTGTTATTATCATCCTTGGCTCCTTTCTATTTCTACCTTAAAGCGCTCTAATTCTTGGTTAAAGCTCTGGGGATACCTTGGGGCTACAGAGCAAAAGTGGAGCCTTTCCCCTAAGCCAATTTGCCCCAATCTTTCCTTTAGAGCCTCAACCGAGCGTCTGGCTTCCTTGCTCCCTCTCTTCAGCTTGCATTCGTCTTCAGGGCAAGCAGCAATCAAAATGCCCTTTATCCCCTTCCCCAAAGCCTCCAGAATATGCAAGGTATCAACCCTGCCAGCACAGGGGAGGTCTATTATGCCAACATTCTCGCTGAATTCTCCATCAAGGGGAGGGAAGGCTGCCCATTGACAGCGAAATATCAGAATCTTCGGTTCCTTTATCTGTGAAGCTAGCCGAGAGATTGAAGCTGAGATAAATTCCCCTTCCCAGTTCTCCAGCTCTAAAGCCATAGCCGGGCATAAAGCTATACAAAGCCCACAGCCTCGGCAGGAATCTAGGTTAAATTTGGCTGCTTCGGAGCCTACAAGCTTGGCAGATTCATAAGGGCAATAGAAGACACAATTCCCGCACTTGATACATTTATCCCTATCCGCTTTTACCTTTGGGGTATATCGCTTCAGACTGATAACCTCCTCCCCGTAGCCAAATTGCTCAAGCAGAAGGTTGAGTGCCCTGATTTTTCGTCCAGTAATTCTACTTCCCTTCTCAAAGCGGCAGAAGTCCTCCTCACAAACGAGGAGATAGATTTTTTTAACTTCTAACTTGGTTAAGGTTCTCAGAAATAAATCCTCGGGAAGGCGACCAACACAGGGGACGGATAAGGGGATAAATTTGGAGATCCCCAAAAGCTCTCCTGCCAGCTTAAAATCGGGTGCGACTCCCTTACACATTATAAGCAACCTATCAGAATCGTATTCCTTCCTTGCCCTCTCCAGATACCTAAATAAGGAGTCAGCATCATAATAGCCGATGCTGAGAGCTTGGGCGGGGCAGGCGGAATAGCAAATGCCACATACCTGACACTTCTCTATCTCTAAAGTTGTTTTGCCAGTCTGGGGGTCTTTCTTAATTGCTTCAAAAGGGCAAAGGGAGGCACAGATAGAACAGCTGCTGCAATACTCCTCGTTTAGATGGAGAGCTACCTCTTGACTAATTGAACTCAACTTACCTCCTTTTATGGTCTAGGTAAAAGCCCTGCTTTTTCTACTATCTCAGGGACGGCTTCTTCCCATTCAATAGCCATAATATGAATCCCGGCTACGCCCTCAATTTCTCTTATCCAATTGATAATGTCGACACAGAACTTTATCCCCTCTTTGGATGCTTGCTCTTTAGGAACGCCACGAAGTCGCTCAATAATCTCATCCGGGACATCCATTTCAGGAACCTCGGTCTTCATATATCGTGCTGCTCCTACCGATTTTATTGGAGCCACGCCAGCGAGTATCTTTACCTTCTCATGCAAGCCCCTCTCCCTCACCCCTTTCATCCATTCAGCGAATTTATCTACATTATAAACAATTTGGGTTTGGATGAAGTCAGCCCCGGCAGCTACCTTCTTAGCTAAACAAATTACCCTAAATTCGAAGGGGTCAGCGAAAGGATTAGCTGCTGCACCGATGAAAAGGCATGGCTCCACTGTCATTTTATCGCCACACTGAAATTTCTTCTCATCTCGCATATCTTTCACCATCTTGATAAATTGGATGGAATCGATATCAAAGCCCCCCCTTAGCGTCAGGGTGATTGCCAAAGGATTGATGGTCGCCGGTGAGGCATAAAAGATTATTTATTCCCAAGGCAGCAATGCCTAGTATATCCATCTGAAGGGCGATTCGATTCCTATCCCGGCAAGTCATTTGAACGATAGGGTCAAGCCCTTTTTCCTTTCCGATAAGGCAAGCAGCCCAGCTTGCCATCCGAACTACAGCAGTTTGCCCATCGGTGACATTAAAGGCATCAATATAGCCCTCTAATATCTTTGCCTTTCTGGGAATTACTTCTGGGTCAGCACTTTGTGGAGGTCCTAACTCTCCGGTAACGGCAAATCTTCCCGCTTTCAATACCCTTTCTAAATTACTCTTCGTTTTCACAGGCTCACCTCCTTCTATTCCTTTAAGAGGTTCCCTGGTCTGAAATAACCGGGAATAACTCACATTTCTTGAAGCTAATTAGCCTCGAAGTGATAGTGGCACAAAGCTCCCTTATGTCCTCGGCAGAGAGGTAATCGCTAATACTGCTGTCAAACATTATGCTTCCTCTAGGGGCGAACTCGTCGTCTCCTCGCCATAGTGCTATAGTTATAGGCACTCTGGGGAAGGCCCTAATTGTCATAGATGTATCACCATAATCTGCGCTATAGCCTCCTAGCTTTGCCGCGGAGGCCATTAGCAACTCGGGCTGCTTACCAAAGTGGTCTAAAAGGGGCTTTATAGCCAATTGGTAAAACACGGGGAAGTAGCTAGCACATCCTGGCAGTTGCTTAAAGGTAATCAACTTATTAGTAGCAGGGGTGCTTTTTGCCGAAGTTAGATAGTGAAGTATCAGGATTTTCTCCTTTAGGGGGACTGACTCTTCGCTATCTCTTAAGGAAATTGCAGCCTGGGGGAGAGAAATTAAGTACGGTCGGATAAGATATTCAATAATAATTGTTCTTTTGGCATCTACCTCTTGATATTGAGCACCACTTTTAGGGCACTGGTGTTTTATGTCCATGCTTGCCAATTTCTCCCAGGCAAGTTTATAAGCAAGCTCATAAGCTTGATGTCGGATGTTATAAAATGGTACACGAGGTTGCATTTTTAAAGTCCTAAGCCCTGAGCTATTTCTTTCACCTTTAGTCGAAGGGGAGAATCTTCGGGGAGCTCAGTAAGTGGCAATCCCTTTATCTCCAGGTCGGCTATATTGGGATCTTCAGGGATTGTGGCAATAAGTTCAAGCCCGAAGTTAGCAATTGCCTTTTCTATTTCCGGGGGAAGTTTGTTATTCACTCTGTTAACTACAAGGCTAATTTTTCCAACCTTTGTTCTTAATTCCTTAATAAGCTCCTTCATGCGGGCTGCTACGGTAATACCTCTTATTGTGAGGTCGGAGATAAGAAGCAAAACATCTACATCTCTGGTTGTTTGACGACTAATGTGTTCCATACCTGCCTCGCAATCCATTACAATATAGCTATATTTGTAATCTTTTACCAGGCGGTCGAGGCATCCGCGTAGGAATTCATTGGCAGCGCAGTAGCATCCAGGACCTTCAGGGCGTCCCATGGCTAAGAGGTCAAACCCCTTAGACTCAATTAAGGATTCTATAATCTTGCCAAACATGAAATCCTGCTTGGCGATTAAGGGGCTAAGCCGCCCCTGTGATATATCTTCAGTCATACTTTCCCTAATCCTGCCCACGGTTCTATTTTCGTCTAGTGGCAAACCTAAAGCTTGGTTGAGATTGATGCTAGGGTCAGCATCAACAGCCAACACTAATCTCCTTTGGGAAAGTAGCTTTACAAGCAAAGCTGCGATAGTGGTTTTGCCAGTGCCGCCTTTCCCTCCAATAGCGATTGTCTTGGTCATTTCACCTCACTCGATTCCTTAGAAGGCAGCAAGCTAACAGGTGACAGCTTCACTACTGCATCATACTCAGGGGGGCAGACCTCCAGGCAAGTGCCACACTTGGAGCATTTTTCCTGGTTGATAACCTTTATCTCCCCTTTTTCGCCCTTAACAGCCTCGGTAGGACAGGTAAGCACGCAATGCTCACAGCTTCTTTCACATTTATCGGGTAGGATATAATAGACAGTGAGTTCAGGACACACTTTGGCAGGGCAGCGCTTTTCCAGGACATGTGCTTCATACTCATCCCGGAAGTAACGCAGTGTAGTAAGGACGGGATTTGGGGCTGTTCTTCCCAAAGCACAAAGCGATCCTAGTTTAACCTCTTCAGCTAATTCAAACAGGAGCTTAAGATCTTTGAGTTTAGCTCTGCCGGCTACAATGTCCTCCAGAATTTGGTGCATTTGCAGGGTTCCTAATCGACACATGGTGCACTTACCACAGGACTCCTTGGTGGTGAAATCTAAGAAAAACCTGGCAGCATCAACCATGCAGTTATCCTCATCCATTACAATTAACCCCCCTGAGCCCATCATGGAGCCAGCTTGGTGGAGAGAGTCATAATCGACGGGAGTATCAAGCAAGCCTGCCGGGATACAGCCTCCCGAGGGGCCACCAATCTGTACCGCTTTAAATGACTTGGCTTTAGGGATTCCGCCAGCGATGTCATAAATGAGCTCACGTAACGTTGTTCCCATAGGCACCTCAGCCAATCCTTTGTTGTTGACCTTGCCTGCCAGAGTGAACACTGCCGTCCCCTTGCTCCCTTCAGTGCCAATCGAGGAAAACCAATCTGCCCCTCTCTCGATTATCAAGGGGATGTTAGCAAAAGTCTTCACATTATTTAGCAGGGTAGGTTTACCCCATAATCCAGCCTGAGCAGGATAAGGTGGTCTTAGCCTGGGTGTGCTCATCTTTCCTTCCACAGCTGCCATTAGTGCTGTCTCCTCGCCGGAGACGAAAGCACCAGCCCCCATAGCTAGCTCTATATGGAAATCAAAACCGCTGCCCAGGATATTATCCCCCAGGAAACCTAGTTCCTCTGCTTGTTTTAAGGCGATTTTTACCCGCTCGACAGCTAAGGGATACTCGGCACGGATATAGATATAACCTTGCTTCGCACCTATGGCATAGCCGCCAATAATCATTCCCTCGATAACTTGCTGTGGGTCACTTTCCAGAATAACCCTGTCCATAAATGCGCCTGGATCCCCCTCATCGGCGTTACATACTACATACTTTGGTTCTCCCTTAGCCTTGTGGCAAAGCTCCCACTTCTGCCCGGTGGGAAAACCAGCCCCACCCCGCCCACGAAGCCCCGATTCTTTTACCTCTTCAATTATCTCATCAGGCTTCCTCCTCAACGCCTCTTCCAGGCTGATATATCCACCATTGGCGATATAATGGTTTATATTTTCCGGGTCGATATAGCCACAGCGGTGCAACACAAGGCGGAGCTCATGTTCAAATCTAGGAAGCTCCGGGATATATGGGGCTTCCCCGTTGCCTCCTTCCAGGGTGCCCAAGGCAAGCTCAAGGCAGGGGTCATCACCCATAATGTAGCCTTCTACAAGGCGGGGAACAAGCTCGGGAGTCAGATTTCCATAAACGATGCGGAAAGAATCAGGCTTGGATATAGTGACCAATGGCTCAGCATAGCATAGCCCCATACATCCAACCTGGATGATCTTCATCTCAATATTCCGCCGTGACAGCTCTCCGTGGAAAGCCTCAAGGGTGCTTAAAGCGCCAGCTGCCCTACCACAAGTGGCTGTGCCAATGAGGATATAAGTGGTGTTTTGAAGCTCTTCCCATTCGGATTTTGCCCGTTTCTGGATTTCCTGAAACTTCATTCTTTATGCTTTGCTAGTGTTCCCTAGCTTGCCTTCATTTGAGCTTTCCTTTTTGGATTCTTGCTTGTAAGGTATTAAAGCTTCCTCCACCTTGAAAGGAGTCATTTTAGGATAAATGTTATCCCCTGCTATCATTACCGGAGCCAGCATACAGCAACCAACGCAAGCAACTCGCTCTAGGCTGAATTCCCCATCCTCGCTAGTTTCTCCTACCTTGATGCCAAGCTCCCTTTCTAAAGCTTCTAGGATAAGCTTTCCCCCTGCTAGGTGACATGCAGTTCCCAGGCAAACTCTAATATAATGCTTTCCCAGGGGAAGGAAGCGAAATTGGTTATAAAAAGTGGCGACTCCATAGACCTCAACTTCAGGAATGCCCAGGAAATTAGCGATCTCTTGCATCACTTCCTTGGGAAGATACCCCAGTTTCGCCTGAATTTCCTGCAATAAAGGAATTAAGTTCTTCCTTTCCTTACTATGTGAGGATAAAGTCTCGATTAACTGCTCTTTTTCCTTTGTTCCTATCATGAGATTCTTCCCCTTCATTTCATTCAGGGTCAGAATGACATTTCATGTCATTTTTTAAGGGCAAGTAGCTTTTTAGCCACCTCTGGAAGGAATTTTCCTAATCCAGTTGCTTCTTTGGGACCAACTATAATCTCCCATTCAAGATTCAAAGCGTCTTCAAGGGCACCTTTGATTCTGGCTACCTTCCCCGGGATAATTAGCTTCTTGTGTTTTACGCGGTCTGCGATTCCACACCTCTTAATAAATGCACCTACAGATTCGCCGTCGAACTTGCCCGCTGCCCAAGCCGTAAGGACACCCAGTCCATCTGCATCCTTTACACAGACATAGGCTGGAATCTTGGTAGCCTCGACAGCCGATGATACCAGGAAGTAAGTCAAAGCCCAGTTTGAGGTGATGAGAACGGGGGAATATTCATCAGGATTCAACACCTCGTAGTATTTCTCATTCACCCCCATGGGGAAACGAGGGTCAGTATAAATATTGAGCCTTTGAATTAAGATGGGGAGCAAGGAGTATTGGTCAAAATCAGAAAATACAATGATGCTAGCGAACTTGTTTATAAGGGCGGAGCCGGTCATAGCTTCCTTTAGTCCGTCTTTAGCTATGAAGCAAGGGAAAACAATAGTAGGATAGCCAAAGGGTCTAAATCCTTGCTTTATGGCTGCCCTCCTGATAAAAGTCTCGTCTCTTATCGCTTCCATTAAATTTTTGGAGCCAGGGTCCAGGACAATATCTTCAATGCCGTTATCCTTTAATTTAATAGTTAAAGGCACTAGCGACTCGAGATTATCTCCTCGAACTCCTATCGGACTAGGTTTCTCTTTAATCTTCGGGATTGCCTCCTCTATATTTTCCTTCGTTATGGGGTAAAGAAGGGGATTTCTGTCAGCACATATATCCCTGGCAGAAAATAAGGCATCCATGTCTTCTGAGATCAAAACCATTGGTACATCTGTCGATTGGCAAACTTTTTTGACCAAAGCTAGAAATTTATCCTTATTACCTGATTCAAAGTAGGGAGCTAAGAGGCTTGCCTTAAGCGTTAATCCTATCCAGGGGAACTGCAGCTCTTTTATCTTTCTTATCTTCTCATCTATTTTGTCTTTGCTCTCCTTGTCGGAGATAAGTAGGCCAATCCCCGGTGGATGGTAATAGGTTTTCTCGTGCCGATATATTACCTCTTCATTGCCAATTTCCAACTTATTTTCTCCTGAGCCTATGGTGACAAGCTTTATCGGTGGTGCGAGGAGGTCCAGCAATTTAGCTTTTGTCTCCTCGGAAAGATAAGGACACTTATCCACGGTTGTCCCTCCTGAGGCTAACTTCATGGCAAAGGCAAAACAGGTGGGAAAACCGCATTCCTTACATGGCCTCCTGCCGGGGAGCATCTTTACAATTCCAGACCCTGAAACTGGCATAATAAACCTCCTTTTGTTAAACTCTAAATCCTAAGCTCCAAACTCTAAACAATCTCCAAATTCAAACTAGAAAGGCTTAAAACAGCTTGAATTTTGGATTTCGGTCATTTGAATTTGTTTCGGATTTGGTGCTCGGAATTTCGTATTTCCTCTTTTCATCCGGGAAGCTCCACTTCCCCCATTATCCAGGGATGCTTATGCTCTTCTAACCAGGGCATTAACTCATCAACGGTTTTAACCTCATTCTCTGTGGCTATCTTGTCATATACCCCATCAGCTTCAAAAGCTTCTTTATATCTGTCCAGTATCTCCCTGGGCATCCATACCAGCCTTTTTCGCCCTCCATCTGCCTGAATGAACTTCGGGGAGCGTAGCTGCTCCAGGCCAGTCCCCAAGCGACCTTCTACCTGTCTGCCTCCAGAGGTCTCACCAGCCATATGAGAGAAGGTCTCCCCAATTACAGTTTGGCCCTTAAAATCTCTGTGCACCAGTCCAAATCCATCCACCTCGGGGATATAGAAAACAACAGCCTGAAAACAGCCACAGGAAGTGTGGGGATGCTCAAAGGCGTCGTAAAGGAAAACCCGGTCATAAGTTCCCATAGACCTCTCATGTTCCACTTTATTCGCTCCCTCATATTCGCCCCTTATGGGGTCTATAAGCTTTCCCTTTGGTATGGCAAATATAGGTCCTTCAGGGTCGATTTTGGCTGCAGTTCTGCCATCAAACCAGTTGATAGCTCCACAATTGGAAATTCTATTTGGGGCTATAATGGAGACATGGGTAGGGGCGAAGCTCTGGCAAAGGACACAGCCATAAAATGTATCTACGTCCTCATCCCTCAAAGCCAGTGCCCTGTCGTCCCTTGCCTTGTAAGTAGCTAATGCTTGTGGCAAGATTTTCGCTATTTTCTCCTCGTCAGTAATAATGGTAGTCTGTATTGCTTCAATAATGGGCATCTCCGAGGTGAAGAGGAAGTTAAAAATTTCCCCTAGCTCCTTTAAGGAATTGAAGCCTTTTTTAGCAGCGTCCTTGCTCATCCTGTACCAACAATCCTGCCTTTGATTCATGTGATACCAACCCTGAGTATAATTGGTATACATATGGATCTTCCTTTCAATGATTCCCTCGGCATCCTTGTCTAACTCTGCTCCAGCAACATCAACCAGGACAGCTATAGGGTAGCTCCCGCCGGAGTCGGTTGCCTCATCATAAGGCTGCAACTCACTTATATCTCGTCCAATAATCTCCACCTTCTCATTCTCAATTTCCTCGGCTCGTTTCACGGTTACCAATTCAAATTTACGAGCTACTTTCGGCCCTCCAAACTCCATATAAAGGTCTTCCTTCCTCACTACCTCCCCTTCATACTGAGGTCCTAAGTCTACATGAAACTCTGGTGCCATTTATTAGCCTCCTTTCTTCAAGTCATCTATTAAACTTTCTAAGAATGCTTTCCACTGCTTATCCTTCCTGAAATTGGGAAGGGAATAATTGGCATTGGGAAAGTAATATTTATCGAAGGTCATGGTTTTTAAATGGGTAAAGGCAAAATGTTTAAGGACAGAAAGGCATTGTTCTTCAAGGTCGCTCCTTATGCCAAAAAAGAGCACCAGGTCGTGGTTTCCCTCTTTTCTAACCCCCCTCCAATCGGGATCTTTAAGCGCATTCACTATCTCTACGGCATCGTAGACGCTATCAGGTTTCACTCCCAGCTCCGTCAATTTTCCCTTAACCTGCGCCGTGGCACATATAGGTATATTGGCAGCCTTAGCTATCTCCAGGGCGTACTCAATGAGAAGTTTTCCATCAAGCGACCATTGAGATAGCAAAGGACCAAGCACTAATAGGGGTCTCTTTGCCTTCTGAATAAAGTCGGCATACTGCGAAGGATCCTCTATTACCCTTGCTGCCTTTATCCCGGTCATGACATTTACCCGATGAAACGGTATCACTGCCATTTCTTGCCTCCTTCTAGAATTCCTCTACTATAGTTGTTTGCCTTTCTAGACCATTCATCTTTGTAGCCTAATGTATCACTGCATCCAGAGGAACTTTGCTGGGATAAGTTCCAATTAAGGTAGGAAGTCCCACAGGCTCCTTTGGTTTCCAGCCAATCTGCTTAAGGTGTTCCCTTACCTCCTTCTTATAAACTAGAGGGATATCGGGATCCCTCCTGATGAAGAGGTGAAGGTCTTCGGGGAGACCACCTCCCATATACTTCTTATACAGGGAAATGTAGTGGTTTAGTTTTATCGCCCTTCCTTGAGGGGTATCGTTTTTCCTTATGCATAGCTTTGGAATCATCACCATAGCTTTTTCCTTGGTCTCGCATACATAGGCTAGGTGTTCAGGGGAAGGCTCTCCGCTATCGACGATTTCCCTTTTCCTGGCATCCATAACGCGCCAATCATCCTCCTCTTTTCTTGAGAGATATAGCCTCCTATACTTGGAAGAGTGAGGTCCCAAAATCACGGGGACACCTAGCCTATTACATCCTGTGCCAATGGCAGCTGCCTTCTGAGACATTGCCCCCCAAGCTACCCCGCAAGCACCTACACGGTTAAGCACATAATCGGCCATCACCTCATAGTTTGCCCTCAACGGCAAGGCGGCAAAGATATTGGCTATCTTTATAGCCGCTCCAGTGATATGCGAATTGGCTACACAAGAGCCAACATTCACCACGCCTCCGGCGTCGAAATCGGGGGGATATTTCTCATAGACGGTCTTGCCATCTTTATCCTTCTTCATCCCGGCAACCATAGCAGCACAGCCTGTGAGAACCACGATATACTTTCTGCGTGCAAACTCATCCACCATGTCGGCGACATCCTCTATATCGGGGTAGTTCGAGCAGCCTACGAAGGCAACCACCCCGGGGATGGTACCCAAGGTTATGGGTGCCCCGACATTCCTTATCTCGGTATCCATAATGGCACCACGCCCAGCCCTTATCTTCCAGGTCTCTTTGCTTGCCGCCACCTGCATTATCTTGAAGATGGGGACGTGGTTGGGGCACTCTTGCTCGCATTTACCACAGCCAATACATAGGTTGAACTGCTGTCTTATCAGGTCAAAATTACCTTTGGCACCCTCAGTTATACCGTCACCGATAGAGAAAAGGTTGGGACATACCATCTCGCACATGCCACAATTAGTGCATTTCTTAGCCGTCTCCATGGCCTCCTCTTCTGTTAGCCACTCTTTCCTTCTTTGGGGGGCAATCTCTAATGCTACTTTCGCCGCCACTTCAGCTGCCTTGTGCGTGTCGAGGATAGCGAAATGCTTCTTCTCCTCCACCATCTGTTTCACTATCTCTTCAGTCCCCCAGTCAGTGGCATCATCAAGCCCGTACATCACCTTATCCACACAGGCGATAACGCGTGAGCCAACCTTGTCTGCTTCTATGGGCATATCAGTCCTGATGCACTGCTCGTCAGTGAGGATGACATCGGCAATGCCAGTCCTGATGAAGAAGAGTTGTCTGGAAAGAGGACCTACAATCTTGGCCCTATCAGAATACCTCGTTGTCTCAAGAGCGGTGCAACATATGCCAGCGACTTCAATCTTGTCATAAAGGCCATTTTCTCGCAGGTAATCAATGAGGGTACATGAAGTAGCTGGGTTATGCCCAACCAGCAAAATCACCGGTTTCGATTTATCTACTGAGTTCCACCCCATATCCACCAAAGGGGTATCAGCAACCGAAGTGGGGAAGTTGAATCCCACAATCTGGGCAATATCAGCCACTTCCATAGCCACGTGGTCAAGCATGCCAGCATGGAGAGCCTTAGATTCATAATCCAGGTAGCTTCCCTCTTGCCCAGAATTGGTGGAATCAAGAAGGTGAGTAATTTCCTTATAGACGTACTCGATGACTGTTTTAAGGTCGCCCAAGGTCTCAGGCTTCAGACCAGTAACCGTCCTGATATTGGGAGCCTCGACCTCGATGAACGTACCCAAATTGATTCTCTTATCGGGGCCATGCTTCTCAATCAGATGCTCCAGTATGTGGCCGGCATGAGCGGCGTGAGCAGAACATCCCATCAAGCAAGCAAGAAGAATGAGCCTTGCCTGCTGTGTCTCTATATTCAGCCCGCAAGCCCCCCTTCTGTTCTCAGTAAGGTCACACTTACCATAGGTACAAAGACAGCACAAATCACAAAATGGGGCATACCATGGCTTATAGGTCTTAAGTAGCCTCATATCCCACGGTCTTAAATCGGGGATTTCCGGCATGGGAGTAGGTCCTACTCGCTCCCAGGGAATCTCCGCTTTTATCAGCCTCCGAATTTCCTCTTCCTTTTTTGTTAGTGCCTTTACTTCTGCCATATTTCCTCTCCAATCGTTTCTTTCACTAACTTTATGCTCTCAGGATGCCTTAAGACAAGGATATTTGCTCCGGCTAAAAGGAGTCCTGAGGCTGTTATTGCCTCAAACAGCAAGCCTTGTTTTTTGCTCTCTTTGGCTTGCTTTGTCTTCCAGACTTCCTTTCCCAAATTAGCGATGATAGGCATCTGTGTCATGCTGTCCTTGATAATTACACCAAGCTGCTTCACCCTTTCCATTAGAGTGAAGCTATATTCAAAGCCATAGCCCAACGCTGTGGATAGCGGGTCAATTACAACCCTCTCTGGAGGGAGGAAATGACACAACTTTACATTTAATTCCTTAAGCAAATTGATATCCATAGGACTCTGAGCACAAGCCTTATGTCCATGCTCTAGTATTGCCTCCCCAACAACTTCGTAGTTTTCCTTAAGCACCGGACCTATAAGGAGGTTCATTCCGTGGCACGCTTCAGCAACTTTGGGGAGAACTACGGCATCCTTTTTTTCATCGCCGGAGCCATAGACAAGCAAAGGGATACTTATTGACTCAGCCACTTCTTTTACCAGGGCTGCCGCTTTGTCTGCTGGGCTATCCTTCTCCGCAGGGTCAGTGCTCAAGAGGTAAATGCTGACCGCATCCGCACCAAATTCCTCACACCTCTTAGCCCATCTCACTGGATCAGATATCACATCTTTAAAAGGTTCCAATAAGTATTCTGACCAATCTACAGGCTCCATATCCAATATTTCCAAGGCGAAGCTTGGCGCATTGGGCAGCGAACCTTCATCAAAAAAATGGAGGGGAAGGATATTTTCCCCTCCTAGCTTTAAGGCTCTCTCACCTGTCCCGATAATCTCTTCTCTAACTACTCCACTGTATGCTTCAACTGGTGCTTTATACTCCATTACCTAACCTCCTTATTCAAGCCAAGCATCGGAATAGAGGACTTCGCCTGCGAGAACCTTGGCCGTCTTAACATAGTTTATTTCCTCTTGGGATAGAGAAGAAAGGTCTATATCCTCCCCATCCCATGTTCTGTAGACGAGGTCAACTAGATTTTTCCTCTCGCCCTTCGATATGCTCATAATATCCTTATCCAGGGCATCGTGAATTGATGCATAAAGCCCCTTCCTAGCCAACATTATCAAGTAAACACGGTTAAGTAGAGGTCTAAGTTCCATAGGTGCTCCGTTAGATATATTGGAAAGCCCTACCACTGATTTAATCCCAGGCAAGGCTTCAGGAAGCATCTCTATAAATTCATAAGTTGCCAAGGCATTTTTCTGCCCCTCACCAGCGGTGCTTATAGGGAGAACTATGGGGTCAGCCAAGATATTCTCATTGGGGATTCCAAGGTCATTAGCATAAGCCACTGTATCCATAATGCTGTCCAACTTTGAATCACCTTCAGCTGGCATACCTTTATCGTTAATCACCGAAATCACTACATCACAATTATATTTCTTTGCTAATGGGAGCATCTGATCTTTAGAGTCAGTCTTTCCTGAAGCGGAATTAAGCAGAGGTTTTTTCTTGCAAAGCCTAAGACCTACCTCCATGGCTACAGGATTCATAGTATCTATGGACAGAGGCAAATCAGTAACCTCTTGAATTGTGTTGATTATCCACGTCATGGTTTCCTCAGTATTTTTTCTTAAGTAACCAACATTTACATCTAGGTAATCAGCCCCAGCCTCAGCCTGAGCTCTGGCTAAATCCTGAATTGGCTTGGGGTCGCGAGATTTTATGACATCATTTACTACCCGGGATATAATATGTATGTTCTCGCCTATGACAATCATGCTTTACTTCTTCCTTAAACTCAAACACAACAATTTACTATAATACAGCACCTATGTCAATTCTTACTGTTAAACACCAATGCACCACAAGGGCAAACCTCAACACATTCGCCGCAGCCTTGACACTCAGATTGGTCAATAGGTTCGCCACCAAATGTGGTGACAATCCTCTTGAAGCCACGATAGGCAAAACCAATGGCTCCTATTCCTAGCTTTTCCTGGCATATCCAAACGCATTTGCCACAAAGGACACATTTATTAGGGTCGTAGGTAAATACAGGGCTGCTGGAATCTATGGGTAAATCAGGTAGAATTTTCCTGAATCTCTTTGAGGTAAGCTTTACACGTAAGTGCTTAGCGATCTTTTGAAGCTCGCAAGAACCGCTCTTGAGGCAATGGGCACAATCCACAGGGTGGCTGGCTAAAATGAGCTCGAAAGCAGTGTGTGCCAGCCTAAAGGCTTTCTCCCCTTTGGTATTGACTACCATGCCCTCAGCCACAGGCGTAGTGCAAGCTGTAACTGGCTCATCTTTGCCTTCTATCTCCACAAAGCAGAGGCGGCAAGCGGCAAAAGGCTCTTTCCTTTCCCTGATGGCGCAAAGGTTTGGTATGTAGATATCATTATCTACTGCTACCCATAGAAGATTCTCTCCCTCAGGGGCAGTTATTTTTTTACCATCAATAATTAAGGATACGCTTTTTACCTTTAGCCTCTTTACGAGATAAGTCCCTTTATTTTCCCTGTCTCAGGGTCAACATCCACGGCTAGGAAGGCTGGCTTGGTAGGTAAACCGGGCATAGTGGGGAAAACTCCACAAAGCGGATAATAGAAACCGGCGCCTACTGAAGCCCGAATATCACGAATGGGGAGCTTGTAATTTCGGGGCACATTAAGCATATTAAGGTCGTGGGCAAGGGAGAGGTGTGTCTTTGCCATATTAACGGTAAGCCTGTGGCCATCAGCCCGAAAATCAAGTTTTTCAAAAAGCTTAAGCTTGTCTTGTGCCTCAGGCGTGTATTCTACTCCATCGGCAAGAAAAATCTTGGTAGCAAAAAGCTCTATCTTTTCCTTTGTAGGAGTATCATCCTCATAAAGTGCTTGAGGCTTTCTTGGAGTCTTAAGCGCTTTAAGGACTGCATCAGCTAACTCCATTGCCCCCTCTCCACCCTTAGCCCAGGCTTCACTAACTGCTGCTCCAATAGCTCCAGCCTCTAAAGCCTTCTTCCGCACCAGCTCTACTTCTCTATCAGTGTCTGTGGTGAATCTATTGATAGCCACAACAACAGGGACACCAGTCATCCTGGCAATCTCTATATTCCTAGCTAGGTTCTCACAGCCTTTCTCCAAAGCGGGCAGGTTTTCTGTCTCAGCTGCCTCCTTAACTTTGGAATAAAGCATCCCGGGGCGGAGATGGAAGGCACCACCATGCTGTTTTAGGGCTCGAATTGAAGCGACTATGACGCAGCAATCGGGCCAGATGTTATATCCTGCCCACCTTGCCTCACGGCAAACAACCTCACAGAATTTGATATAGCCACATTCAACGCCGAATCCATTCTCAGTAACCATATAATCAGCA
>Ga0210015_1000491_pt1 | contig 40788 bp, 43 predicted proteins | sample CryGeymeta201522_FD_185471 | JGI IMG/M metagenome (GOLD analysis project Ga0210015, IMG submission 185471) | Groundwater microbial communities from Crystal Geyser aquifers in Utah, USA - Crystal Geyser metaG 2015-22 (SPAdes) (version 2) | ecosystem: Environmental > Aquatic > Deep subsurface >...
CTTTTCTTTTTTTTGTTTTAGAAATTTTTTAATATGTAAATGAATAGTTATTCATAAGGGTGTGAAAAATGTATGCAAAAGAGGTTGAAAACTCTGACTTAAAGAAAGCGAGACAAAGTGTAATTGAAGAACTGGAAGCGATAAACTGGTATGAAACTAGGATAGAAGAGACAAAAGATACAGAACTGAAGAAAATACTCGAACACAATAAGAACGAAGAAAAGGAACATGCGGCTATGTTGGTCGAATGGATTAGAAAGAAAGACAAGGAACAGGACAAAGCTTTTGAAGAGCATGATTAAGATTGTTATGCTAAAAATCTACGAGGCGTGAAACATGAAATTAGGAATAATAATCTCAACAAACGATGCAGAAACCTGTTGGAATGCATTAAGATATGCTAATTATGGCTTAAAACAGAAATATATTGTTCAAGTCTTCTTGATTGGGAAAGGTGTCGAATATCTTAAAGTAAGTTCCGACGAATTCAATACACAAGAGGAAGCTGAAAAGTTTCAGAACGGGGGCGGAACAATATTTGCCTGCGGAACTTGCGTTAAAGCAAGAGGTGATAAAGATTCAAAATTGTGTCCAATTTCATCTCTTAAAGATTTAGACGATGTTATAATGAAAAGCGACAAAATAGTAACTTTTTAAAAGGTTTAATTATGTCACGACCAAGACTTTGCAGAAGAGTTAGATTAAAACCTAATATAACTTACTTCAAGCCAGCAGGAGTAAGGATGGTTGATTTGCAAGAAACGGTTTTGGCAGTAGACGAATACGAAGCGGTAAGACTGAAGGATTTGGAAGGGCTTGAACAAGAAGAAGCGGCTAAAAAAATGAATATCTCACAACCCACTTTTCATAGATTAGTTTTGTCAGCCAGAAAGAAGATAGCAGATGCGCTAATTAATGGCAAGGCTATAAGAATAGAAGGCGGAAATTATCGAATTTTTAAATCTCGATTTTAATATCTTATTTTCTAAAAATATCCAAAAAACCTCATCATTCTAATTAAACTAATCCCAACTGTTAAAATAATAACCGAAAGGAAACTATACTAAGCGTTCAAATTTCCTGTCTTCGGCTAACCCAAATTTCCTTGAAGAACAGGCTGTGAAAATAAAGATTTCCTGCAGGTAATTTTTAGGAATCAATAGTGACAGTTTATTAAGGTTTCACTCAAAATCTAGGGACCTTTTTGACGGAAGTATAGTGTGGAAAGTATAGGTTAGAGAAAGAGAAAAGTTTAAATAGTAATGTTGTTACTATTAAGTAGTGTTGAGGTGAATATAAATATGCCATCATATAGTTGGGTAGGACAAGACGGATTACAACAAAAAACAGAGGTTGCAAGAGCTCTTGGAACTTTATGTCCATATGCTCAAGCATGTCAAGGAGCTTATGTTACAGATAATCGTATGTTGGCTTCAGATACATTGGACCTAATAACATTAGATTCACCAGGTTCAATTCACTGTAGTGGTGTTAAATATAGATTTGGTTCTGACCCTCAAGTATCTGTTAGACAATGTATTTCAGCTGACCAAGATACTGTGAGTAGAGGAGCTTTTAAGGGAAAACAAACAGTGGAGAGCTTAGCTAGACATAATGTAGCAATGTGTCCAATATATTTGTTGTTAACTGCGGGAAAAGATGCTGTTAATCAAATAGGTAATCCAAATCCACCATCTGAAGAAACAGCTTAATAGATTTTTTTCTTTCTTTTCTCTATTTTCTCAACTCGTTTAAGGTTAGTTTTAAATCCTCCCTCAAAAACCACCACTCGTGTATGAAATCGGTCTAAAAACCCGAGAAAACCACCAAAAATCTCATCATTTTAACTCAACTGATTAAACCAATCTAAACCATTAAAATAATAACTCAACTCTAAGCATACCAAGCGTTCAAATTTACTACCTTCCTGCTAATAAATATTTCTTTGAAAAATTCTTTTTTGTTAGTTTAGAGATTCAGATGCATCTCAATTATATAATTCTTTTTATAGTAAATTATTTATAACAACAATACCATAATATACATATGAATTTTAGTATCTATTTGGAAGACAAATATAGAGAAAGACTTTTTTGTGGAATAATTAAAATCTTCAAGTTCCAAACTACCTTTGCTGAATATTTGTCAAATAAAGCAAGAATTCGGAAAATGAAACCCACTAAAATAATGAGAGAAACAGTAAAAGGATGGAGAAAAGGAAAACATGTGTCTGGTTGGAAAATTTACATTCCATATTGGGTTATAGAGGAAATTTCAAATATTTTAATTGAAAGTGGTTTTGATGAATTCAAGTTAGATGAAATAAATAGACATATTATAGCGTATAACCCACTAACAGCAAATCCCATGTTACGTAATAAATTGGTATTCAATATCCAAGGAAATCTTTCTGGAAAAAAAAATGAAAAAGATATTATCGACATGTTAGCATTATTACCATCTCATCTTTTACCAAGTAGAAGAGCAAGAAAACAACATCCTATTTTTGTAGAATTCTCAAATAAAAATTTACGTGTATGGTCACAGGCATGCTGGAAGAAATCAGAGACGAGACTTAAGAGATATGTAAAATTGGATCAAGTATTTTGGATAGGTTGTGCACTTTATTTTGGTGAGGGTTATACAAAAGTTTCGGAAAAGAGTGATAATTCAAAGATTAGTCTTGGAAATTCAGAGCCCATTTTAGTGAAAAAATTTCTAGAATGGTTGGAGGGAATTTTAGATGAAAAACCTAAACTAAGTTTTTATTTAGAACATAATGAAAGAAAAAGTAAAAACAAACAAGAATGTTTGAAATTTTGGTCAGATTGGTTAACCCTAGATAAGAAGTGTATTGGAATAAGGACTATATCCAATTCTGGAAGTAGATTACAAGAAAATTATGGATTGATGGGAGTGTATCTAACTAATACTGTTCTCAGAAGTGTGATTAAAAGCTTACTTGAAGAAAGTAAAAAAATTGTTCTAACAAAAAGGAAATGGTGTATAGATTGGCTAAAAGGGTTAATTGCAGGAGAAGGTTCTGTCTACATAAAAAATAAATCTATAGTCAGTGTATCTATTGGTTCTATAAGACCAATGGATCGGGAATTTATCAAGAGGTTATTAGAGAGATTGGTTATAAAATACAGAGAAGGTGTGAATGATATATGTATATTTGGATGGGATGAGTTCTATAAACTTCATTTACTTGATGCATTTGAAATTCCCCAACTTACGAATGAATCTAAAAAAATAAAATTTCTAAGAGGATTTTTGAATCATCAGAAAACTAAGACATTAATGAAGATGAAATATTTTGAAAATAAAGAATTTACTGTAAGAGATTGGAGTGAGAAATTTCATGTACACAAACAGGTTGTTCATAGACAACTGGATAGATTAGTCAAAAAAGATTTTCTGATTCAAAGTAGAGGTGGGATAGATAATAGAGGTATAATAAATGATACTATGAAGAGGTTCAGGATTAATCTAGACAAAAAAGATATGCTAATTAAGATATGGGGTTTAAGTAGAGAATTGAAAATGGCAAAGAATCTCAAAGAAAAATTAAAGAAATTTAGAAACGTAGATTCCGTCAACTTTATATCCTAGACGATAATAATATGGTCTGACCCCAACCCCAGAAATAACAACCATCTTTTTCACACTAAACTCTTCTTTAGCAATTCGTTCAACTTCTTGTAAAAGTTTCATTCCAAAACCTTTATGTTGCCATGCATTTTCTTTTTTCTTCCCGATTTGAACAGCAGAGCCATAAACATGCAATTCACGAATTAATCCTGTCTTATTATCAATCTCCTTCCTAAATGGTTCACTAGGAATTCTCAACCTAATAAAACCAAACAAAACATCATTTTTAACATCTTCAAAACTTAAAAAAACTTCTTTTCCCCCTGACGCATCATAATCCATTCTACACAGTTTAATCTTATCAGGATCAGGAATCACTCCTTTAGCCATCTTATGTCCAACTTCCCTATATCTGATCTCCTGAATTCTCACTCCTCCCCTTTCACACTCCTTTTCCACAAGCTCGCGAAGATTACTCTTGTCGATTCCAGCAGCAACTTTGTTATTAGGGATATCTCTCTGCACTCTTATTACACGACAGTACTTGGGAATGTGCTTCATCGCCTCACAAATAAGTTTAGTCCCTTCTTCTGTGTTTATGGGCTTATACTCACCTTTCTTCCACAACTCATAAAGTTCAGTCTCAGGAATAACAAGAACAGGGTAGATCTTAAGTGAATCAGGCTTAAACCTATCATCCGAAAATAAGACTTTAAATTGCTCTAAATCCTTATTAAAATCAGTGAACAGGCCAGGCATCATATGATAAGTCACTTTTAATCCACTGTCTTTAGCAAGTTTTGTAGCACGCACCACAGCTTTGACATCATGCCCACGCTTAACTTTCTCCAAAACCTCGTCGTAGACTGACTGAACACCTATTTCCACCCGAGTAGTTCCTAATTCAAGCATTTGGTTGATATGTTCCTTAAAACAGTAGTCCGGACGTGTTTCAATTGTCAGCCCCACGCACCTATGCTCAGCAGACTCATTCAACTTCTGCGCTTCCAGCAAGGTTTTACTTTCTTTCCCGTTGAGAGCATCAAAAATACATTTAACAAACCAGTTCTGGTAGTTCTTTTCTAGAGCTGGGAACGTCCCCCCAATAATTATTACCTCTATCTTGTCAGAAGGGTGGCCTGTAAGTTTGTATTGATTAAGCCGATCTTTTGTTTGTCTGAGCGGGTCATAATTATTCCTTATTCCCCGCTGGATAGCTGGCTCCATTCCAGTGTATGACTTTGGCGCGTTAGCTCCCTTAGGGCAGTATATGCATTTTCCAGGGCAAGGTGCTGGTTTTGCAACCACAGTTATAACAGAAACCCCGGAAATAGATCGGGATGGTTTAGTTTGCAGGTATTTCTTAAGCTTTTCACTCTCACTTTCTTTACAAGACCTTAATATATCCACTTTATTCGGGATATCACTTAAGCCATGTTTTTTGGCAATTTTTTTGGCAATTTCATCTATTATTTTGTCGTCTAGGCTGTCTAAAACCATTAATTCCTCGATAATTTCCCTGCACACTTTTTTGTTTCCCATCTTCATTCCTCTATTTTTTCTTTTGATAGTAGTAACATTTATATAGTATTACCACCATATAGTAACAGTGATTCAATGAATGGTCAAGAATACCATCAACTTCGATTTTACCAAGAACAATTATTCGAAACCAAGAATAAATTATTTAATGCCAAGAGTGTGAAACAGCTCAAGTTTCTGCAGGATAGAATTGGCTTTTTAATGGAAAGAATCGATGAAATTCAAGTTCAAAGGGTCCGCTAAGATAGTACACCCCCAAGTACTTCACAAGTTTTGCACATTTTTTTGCTGGCGGGCTCTTTACATTTTTCACATAATTTTATTTTATCTTTTTTGAATTGTTTTTCAACATGGGGCTTAAGCTTCAACGCGCTTTCTAATAGGCTATGCTTGACACCTGGGGATTTTTTTTCCAGATTATTCAGGTACTGCTCAGTCTCGCCTCTCAATGAGTTAAATTTTGCAAATGGGCAGGATTGGCCGGAAAATTTTATTTTATTTGTTTTCGCGAACAGCAAGACTTCACTTTCTGGTATGTTGAATAAAGGCTTGATTCTTGGGATAAATTTTGGGTTTTTTGCCATCATCGGCATTGCCCCTGTTCTCGCTAATCTCATCATATCCCCCTTTATCACATTCATAAGGATGCTTTGGCATTCGTCGTCAAGATTATGGCCTGTCGCCAGTTTTGTGCAGCCTAGTTCTCTCACTTTCTTATTTATCAAATATCTTCTCAGGACTCCGCATATGCTGCAGTAGCTTGATTTAGGATTTTTTCTTACGAGTTCTTTAAATGTTTTTTTGAATTCTTGCTTGAATGAGAATATGTGGTGTTTTACTCCGATTTCTTGGCAAAAGCCAGATGCAAGAGCAGCATTGTATTCATTTACGCAGCCGAAGCCTTGGTCAATTGTTATTGCGATTATCTCGATATTCGGGTTGTTTTTAAAGATTTTTTTCAGAAGGAAGAGTGTTGACGAGCTGTCTTTGCCCCCGGAGAGAGCGACTGCTATTTTATCTTTCTTGCCGATTAGATTGTTGGATCTGATGTTTTTTCTTACTTTTTTTTCTATGCTTTCACTGAAGTGGTTTTCGCAAAAGTAATGCCCTTCGTTCTCGCGGAAGTAGATTGATTGCTTGCTGCAGAATGAGCATTTCATTTAAGTTCACCAACGAAACAATAATAACGCAGAGTTGAATCAAGCCAAATTTTTTCTATTTTGAAATTTGAAAATTCCTTTCTTATTAACCTTTTGTTAAAATAAAAATGTGGTAAGCCCTTCTCCCATCCATCCAATGGCATAAAAGTCCTTTCACCTATTTTTCTATATTTTGTGGTTTTTGTCATTCCATTTTTTCTCTTAGTTTTCATTGCAGTGATAAATATCAAACCCCTTGGTTTTAAAATCCTTTCAATTTCTCTTATCAGTTTTCTTATTTTTTTAATTCTAGAATGATACAAGACTTGAACTGATATGATTGCATCAAAAAAATTGTCTGGATACGGCAATCGCTCGTAAATGTTCCCTAACTTTAAATTTGTTTTAAGATTTTTCTCCTTTAATTTTTTATTACAAATTTTAATTCCAGTTTCAGATAAATCAATTCCATAAGTATCAAAACCAGAACTAGAAAGGTAAATAAGATGCCTACCTGCGCCACAACCTAAATCTAAAACTCTTTTATAATTCTTCTTTTTAAGTTTTTTCAAAAAAAATTTTAAGTATTCATGTGGTTTTTCAAAAACATCTCCCTGTTCTTTGAATATCTTTTCCCATTGATTAATTTTAGCATTCATTAAAACTCGCCTTTTTTGTGAAGAAATTCAACAATATGCTTTGCGTTAGGTGATAAGTTCAGTTTTTTGCATTCTTCATAACTATGCCATCCCAGTGATTTGACTTCATTCGCGGGTTTAGGATCAGAAAGAAGTTTTGCCCTATAATTGAAGATCGCATATTTTACTCCTTGGTAGATGACTGAGAAAACATTGATAAGATCAAATACTTTCACATCAGATGATATTTCTTCCTTTGCCTCTCTCTTTACTGTTTCCTCAAAGGTTTCATTATCTTCTTTTCTTCCTCCGGGTATTTTGTATTGGTTTTCCGCATCTATGACTAGTAGAATTTTCTTGTTCTCTGTTATTACACTGCTAGCAACAATGTCTATCCTCATGAAACCACTACCTTACCATTATTTGTTAATTCTTAAATAATTCTCACTTTTTCTTTTTATCCAAACTATCCACTTTCTTTTTTAATGAAAGAATCTCTTTTTCAATATTTTCTTCAAGCTGATTAAATATTATCCAAAGAGAAAACGCAGCTATAGATCCCATCATTAAACCTCCTAAAAGAGTCTGTAAATTCATAAAACCTAAATTTTGCGACAGAACAAACCCGAAAACAACGCCAGGAATTCCATATAAACCCGTTAAAATAACCTGATATTTTTGCATAATTTTTTGATATTCCATATCTAACTTGTTCTTTTCAATTTCCCACTTTGACATTTATTTCCTCACAAGCCTGTAGACCCACAGCAAAAGAATTACGCCAATCACAAAAGGTATTATTACATTAACAACATCAAAGAATTTCATAGTCTGGTAGTTAGAATATCCACTAAAGATAAAGAATACACCTAGCATCCCAAGAAAAACAGCTATTATATTTTCACTATCACTCTTTTCCATTCAATCCTTATATTAGATTGAATTGTGTTAACTTATAGTTTTCAGAGGCTATTCCCACTTTGTTATCAACAACCAAATATTGCCTTTTTCGTCATTCCAGCCCTTTTCAACTTTTAATTCAACTTTTTCAATTTCATTTCTCAATTCCTTTTTTGTGTAAAGATGATAAAACCTCTTGTAAATTTTTCCATGATAATTCCAGTCAACCCAAATATCGGCATAATTTCCTGAAAAGAAACTTTTGATTAGCGGCCAGATAAATCTCTTTTGACATCTGTTCCATACGCTCATTAGAACCTCACAATTATTTTTTGCAACTCTGCGGATTTCTTTCAGCGACCTGCTTATATCTTCTTTTTGGATTATATCATGAAGCACAGCATTGCATATCACCGTCGAAACACTCTCATTTTTGAATGGCAGGTTCGCAGAGATGCCTATCACTAAATTCGCTTTCAGATTACGCTTCTTAAGGAATATTTTCGACTGTTTTATCATCCCTTTCGAGAAATCCATGCCTATGCATTCAATTCCATTTCCAATAAATGGGATAAGATTCCTGCAGTTGCCGCAGCCTATATCTAGAACAACTCCTTTTTTAACATCTTTCGAGAATTCCAAAACTTCTCTCCAAGGCCTGACTCTAAGATTAGACCAGGAGTCTGCTATTGTATCCCAAGTTTTTTGAAGGGCTTCATGCATCAGTCAGCACCTGTATTTAACATGGTCTTTATCTTCTATTAACCCACCACTTAATATTCTGAATTTTTTCTTTGTATTCCAAATTTTTTTGAGGTCTTGGAAATTTTTATCAGGATCTAACATTAGTTCAGCCAGGTCATCAATCTCTTTGAAATCCTTTTCTTTCAGTTTGTTGAATTCACTTATTCTGCTGTAGTTTGGATTATGAAAGTATATGATCTCATTATTCATCAGGCTGTGAAAATCATAAAATATTTCCCACATTGCTGGCATTAATCCCCTATAACCCCCGGCATTGATAAAATTGTTTTCATTCAGGTTATTTTTTCTTATCCCCAGCCAAGTGTTAGCCGCCCAGTCAAATCTATTTGGAGGAATGTCGAATGGATCAAACCCTAAATCTTCTAAACACCCATCCACATCTATTGTGATCCATCTTTTTTGTTTTTTATCCCAATATTGGTTTATCCAATGATCCCAACTTCCTTCAAAAAAATAAGGTGCAAATCCAGATCTAACTCTGCACGGAATACCTTTGCTTTTGAGAATTGATGCTGTTAGGATTGAAACACACCGACAAGTCACAACTATTTTATTCTCAACTGGGCGATTCGGCACAAACCCTCTTTTATCCAATCTCATTAATTCTGATATCATAGCCGAGGCAGTTGGAAGAATATCATCATCACATCTTAATCTCCACCACGGGAACTTATCCATATCCCCATATCTTAAATCAGAGTTAGAGCCAATATTGCCTTTTCTGAGGGTGACTCTGTGAATGATTTGTTTTCTTACAAGTATACCGATCTTTCTGATATCTTCCGGGAGTTTTTGTAACATTTCTTTATAGCAGCCAGGGTTTGTAAATACACTGAATTGAAGATAATGATTTAGAATTTCTTTATTCATAAAATCAGCTTAATTAATAGTCCCTGGCGGATTCGAACCGCCGCCAACGGGTGTCTTCCTAGCGACCAAAGCCTTATAGGGTTAAAACCTCGCTATCCTTGACCACTAGACGAAGGGACTTTAAAGAACAATTAGGAATAAGAAGAATTAAAATTTAAGCATTTCTCCCTTTTCTATCTTTGATTATTCGCTCCTTTTTCTCTTTGATCTGCCTTTCAAGGACTGACTCCATTTCGTCTACAAGAGATAGTATTTCCCATCCATCTTTTCTGACACGAAAATCACCGAGAGTTGTGTTCAATAGCATGGTTAATTCGTGGAGATCTTTTCCACCATCCTTTTTCGTGGTTTTGACTGATAATCTGAAAGCCTGTATTGTATCTGTATCGAACATCTGGTCGTACTTATTTATCAATGGCTTCATCTTCTCCTTAACTTCTTCCACTGTATCAACATCAAACCTATCAAATCCAACTAAATCCAATCTGTGCATCATTCCCACCTCTGATTAAAATTAACTTTCTTAACATTTATTTGCGAAAATATTTAGAGATTTATTATGTTCAATCAAAAAATCCTTGAGAAGTATCTCACTGATAAGGGAGTCTGGTACAAAATCCACGAAAAGGAATCAACAGTCCACACGGCTGATGCGGCTGCGAAGACTGGAATACCACTGGAGAAGATAGTAAAGTCTCTTGTTTGCTTGGTTGATGATTATGCGATTGTTTGCATCATTCCTGGCAACTGCAGATTAGACACTAAAAAAGTTGAAAAGATTGTTGGTAGTAAAGTTAAAGTCTGTCCTTTCAAAGAGGCCCACAAATACAGCGGCTACGATCCTGGTGCTACGCCACCTTGTTGTTATGAAAATATCAAAAGAGTTATTATTGACAGGAAGGTGCTTGAGTTTGAAACTAATTTCGGTGGAGGAGGAACAAACACCTCATTAATTGAGATTGGATCGAAAGATATTGTTAGGCTTAATGATTTTTTAGTTGAAGATATATGTTAGATTTCAGTTATTGTTAATATGCAGACAAATTATCTAATTATATTCGGGGACTTGAGAGGGAAGGATGCGGATTTTTTACTTTGGATAAGAAATAATTATTGCAATATTATTCCTGGATCGTCTGTATGGAGGTTCCTAGCTTATGACTCTTTCAGTGGTCGTCGTTTTTATTCCTTTGGATATGATGGTGAAATATCGAGAGATACAATAATTAGAGCTCTTGAATCTTTTGGTCGTCAAGCTGATATTCAGGTTTTTAGAGAACTCACAAACTAACTCAGTGACATTTCTCCAACTTATTTATACCTGTGATTCCAACAATCCTAAGTGATTAAGGTGCAAGGTGAAAGTCGGACAGGGTGAATGTAAAACATTTGTCTATTTCTAGCTATGCCGACCTTGAGAAAATCTCGCCTGCTGTGGGAATCGTCCATTTCAGAAAATTTGCCAGTGAAAAACTGGTCAGATGGATATTAGAAAACCACTCTCAGATCAGGAAGTTCTCCTTCTCGAAGTATTCTTCATCCAGATGTGATTCTAATATTTTCGACCTTATCGAGCGAAATAACGTTCAAATAGTTGTTCAGGACAGAGGCTCAGGGAGACCGAATTTGTTGGAGATGATATAATGACTGATACAGATTGCGGTTGGCCGGATCCTATCCCAGATGTTGAAAGGAATTTACTCATACAAGTTTACGGTGGAGATATTGAGAGGGCTCAGAGATTTGCCTGGAGGGTAGCGGAAAAAGTGCCTTATTGCTCTGGAAATGCTCAAGAGACCATTCAAAGGGCTTTCAAGAAATGTTGGAGATTCTCCCTATATGAAGCAGTGGCTTATCCATTTAACGACAAAGGTGACAATTAGATTATAATTTAAGTATTGCTAAGAAATAATTAAGAGGTGCAATGAATGAGAATACTCCAGCTCCATGTTGATTTCATAGAATATGAGCCGATAAAAAAAGAAATAGAAATGGCTGAAGAAGCCGAGAAAAAGAAAGTTAGATATGATAACATAGTTGTAGTTTTTGTAGCTGCTGAGAAGGATGATGATATTTCTGTCGCTAAGAAAGCAATGAAAGAAGTTAAAGAAAGTTTGGATGTTATTAAGTGCAATGAAGTCCTCATTTACCCATTTGCACATCTTAGTAGTGATCTAGCCAAGCCGTCAGATGCTTTGAAAGTGATTAAGGAAATGGAAACAGAGGCGAAGAAATTAGGGCTAAAGACTCATCGATCTCCATTCGGCTGGAATAAGCAATACTCATTCAAGATCAAAGGGCATCCAATGGCTGAGCAGGGTAAGACTATTACAAGCAAGGACGTTAAAAAAGAGGAAGAAGAACTAGTATCAAAAGCATTAAAGGAAGAAGAAAAAATTGTTTCACACTGGCATATCATGGATATTGACGGGAAATTAATTCCAATAAAAGTTGATAAGGGGAAAGTAGTCGGCGATTTTGATTTCAAAAAATATCCTAATCTAGAGAAATTCGCTTTATATGAACTTGCAAAAAACAGGGAAGTAACAATTGCTCCTCCGCATATCAAAATGATGAGAGAGATGGAAATAGCTGATTATGAAGATGCAAGTGATTCAGGAAATCTAAGATTTTATCCTAAAGGCAGACTAATCAAATCATTATTAGAAGAATTTGTAACTAAAACAGTTATTGATTACGGGGGGATGGAAGTTGAAACCCCATTGATGTATAGTGTAGATCATCCTGCAGCTGTCGCTTATCTAAATAAATTCCCTGCAAGACAATATATCATAAAATCTGGTGATCGGGAGTTTTTTGGGCGTTTCAGCGCTTGCTTCGGCCAATTTTGCATGGCAGACGATATGACAATCTCCCACAAGGATTTGCCAGTATGGCTTTATGAATTGACAAGATACAGTTTCAGAAGAGAGAGAAAGAGTGAGTTGGCAGGATTAAGAAGATTGAGAGCATTTACAATGCCAGACGTTCATGCTTTTTGTAAAGACATTCCACAAGCCATCCAAGAATTCCAGAAAAGATTCAAAATGTCGCAGGAAACCCTTGATGGAATTGGCTTCAAAAAAGGAGAATATGAGCTTGCTGTAAGATTCACAAAGGATTTCTACAAGGAACACAAAGACTTCATTGAACTTTTGTTGAGACTCCATGGTAAACCTGCATTAATCGAAATTTGGGATAAAAAGGTGTTTTACTTTGTTCTTAAGTATGAGTTCAATATTGTAGATGCTTTAGGAAAATGCTCAGCCTTATCAACAGACCAGATAGATATTGAGAATTCAAAGAATTATGGAATAAGGTACATAGATGAGAATAACAAAAAAAAGGAAGTGATAATACTCCACTGCTCCCCCAGTGGTGCAATCGAACGGGATATTTACGCTTTGTTGGAGAGAGCTTATTTGACAGAAAAATCAGGGGGTATTTCGCAACTACCATTATGGTTATCCCCAACTCAAATCAGATTAATCCCACTGTCAGATGATTTTGTGGATTTCTCAAAGGAGGTAATGCAAAAACTAGAGAAAGAGAATATAAGAGTAGATGTTGATGACAGGCAACTTACAGTCCAGAAAAGAATAAGAGACGCGGAATTAGAATGGGTGCCATTCATACTTGTCCTAGGAAGCAGAGAGAAAGATAGTGGTCAATTCAACATTAGAATCAGGTCAGAAAAAAGCAAAGAAGTCAAGATGAAACTAGAAGAATTAGTTAAAAAAATAAAAGATGAAGTCGGAGATAAGCCATTCAAAAAACTCTCGCTCCCAAAAATACTTTCAAAAAGGCCGATATTTGTTGGTTAAAAATAAAAAGAAAAAAGAAAGAATTATTTGACTTTCTTTCCAGTTGTTAAAGCACCTGAGCTTTGCCACACTAGATTAAACAACGGTTCTCCTAGGCTTTCTGCTGCATGCTGCGATTTAGTCCAAAACATCATCTGCTGCGACGTATGCACGGTCTCTGGATCTGATAAGCCCATTGACAATTCCTTGCCATCTACAATATAGAAGTTTCCATGCAAAGGAACAGGCATATCTGATATTCCTTTAATCTCTGCAACCCCTGACAATGCTTTTATTGCTTCTGCGCATCTCTCGTCTGTTTTGGCTGCTATCCTTATTTTCACACCTTTTTCTTTCAATTTTTTTAGGATGTTATACTGATTTTCAAACAGTTCATTTAGCCCTGTCGGCGTTGTCACTATGTTTACCGAGGAAGTCGCATTTTTGAACATGGAATCCATCTGCTGAAGCACAGAATATTTCCCTTTCAATGACCCTGTCAAATCTTCTGGCAATACTAACTGCAGCCCTTTCTTGTGGATTTGATTTAATTCATCGACAGCTTTTGATCCTTGAAACTTGTCTATCCTGTCAATACTGACTTCATAGTTTTCCTTTAATTTTTCTTTTGCTTTTTCTAGACCTTCTTTTGGCGATACCGCTACATACTTAAGCGGCTTGGATGTCTGAACTACTACGTATCCCTTGTCTGCTAGTGTTTGTAGAACATCGTAACTCCTTGATCTCGGGACATTCGCAACAGCAGATAATTCTCCTGCCGTGGCTACGCCTTTTGCAAGAAGTGCAACCCATAGTTTTCTTTCATATAAGTTTAATCCAATGCTCTTTAACGAATCCATAACTTCGGATGAGGCTAACATTATACACCCCCTTATTACTTAATAGTGATTGACTATTTAAGAATTTATTCATTACTTTTTAATCTTAACAGAGATTTCTTTCTATTTAATCTAGTTTTCTTGGCTATGGCTGTTGTTTAAACAGTTTTTCTATCTTTTGAAGTTCGTTCGGCAATTTCCTGTCCGGCTTGAATCCGATTAGTCTTGGGAATCTTAGAGCATACCCTGATTCATATTTGGTGGATTTTTGTATTTCTTCATACCCTACTTCTACAATCACTTCTGGCTTTAGCCTAACTTCTGTTCCCTTTTCTTCCAATATCAAGCCTTTCAACTGCTTGGTCAGCTCTTGGAATTGCTCATCGCTTAAACCTGTTCCTAGTTTCCCGCATGTTAGATATTCATTTGAATAAGGCTTTTTTATGCAGGCCAAAAATAAAGACCCAAACCATTTTGACCTCTTTCCTGTACCCCACTCTGCCCCTACTATTGCAAGATCCAGCGGCTCAAGAACAGGCTTAACTTTCAGCCATTGTCCTACACGGCGGCCAGGCTGATACTTGGCATTAATATTCTTGACCATCAACCCTTCTTGACCTTCCTTTAAAGATTTTTTATAAAATTCTTCGGCTTCCTTCAGGTCTTTTGTTATTAAGCTATGCGACAATTCAAGCTTGCCTTTTATTGGGTTGATCATTTTTTCCAATTCTTTTCTTCTCACTTTGTAGCTCTCATCCAAAAAAGTTTTTCTATTTACTTGGATGGCGTCAAACAAATAGACTCTTATTGGTATTTTTTTTATTGTTTCTTTTATGTCATATTTTCTCTGCACACGCCTTGATAATTGCTGAAATGGGATAGGTTGGTTAGTTTTAGGGTCGATGCCAACAGTCTCGCCTTCTATTATGCATTCCTCGCATTTTATTCCCTGTTTGCATAATTCTACAAGGTCTGGAAACTGATCTGTTATATCTTCCAGCCTTCTTGTGAAAAGGAGAATTTTATCGCCTTTCTTATGGATTTCCGTCCTTACCCCGTCGTATTTGTACTCCAGCATGCATTCCTCATACTTTTCCAGCGCTTCTTTAAGAGTGGGTGAAGATTCGCCAAGCATCACGATATAAGGCTTCCCTATTTTTAGGCTCACTTTTTTCAGCCCTTTCTCTCCTTTCTCTTTTGCTATTCTTGCGATCTCACCATAATCAGGATTAAGGAACCATGCATTTTCCACTGATTTTTTGTCTATGTTGAATGCTTGCGCTATTGCATCCCTCACTATTCCCTCGGCAACGCCTATTCTCAAAGTTTCAAGGGCTGTTCTAGTTATGTATCTTGCTTCTTTTGGTTTGGATGATACCAGCAGCTGGGAGATCAAGTCCATTTTTCTTTCTTGCGAACCTTTTCCTTCCATTTGAGAGAGTTTCTGAAGGTTGTCTAGGACTAGGCCAATGGTTAATTCTTTTTTGAATAAGGAGGATTGTTTTTTTGATTGAATGCAGTTTTCAGCGACCATTCCTAAATCTCCAGTCTTCTTGAATTCTTTTATTATTTCTTTTTCTGAGAGCCCTGTTGCTCTGGTCAAGGATTTGATCATCATTTTAGCCGCTATTCCAACTTTTTCTGATCCGGATTCTGGGAATATTTTTCCTGAAGCTAAGAGGACTACTTTTGGGAGAACTTCATTCGGGGTTTTTTTCAGGAGTTCGGACAGTATTTCAGTTTTTTTCAATTTACCAGGTTCTTTTTCTAACCTTTCATAAGTTTCAGTAAGAATAGAGTACTTCATAGAGTTAATTTTCTTTTCCTAAAGGTTAATATTTTGTGGTTTGTTCAATGTAATATCAATTATTCAAGCAAATTCCATTTTGGTTTGAGAATTAAATATAAAATTACTATTCCAATTAACCCAAATAAAGCTGTGAAAATAGATAATCCTATTGAGACGTTCATAATAAATATTATAACTGCGCTTGTACAAAAAGCAAAAAAAGCCCATTTTTTCCACTTAAACAGAAATATTGCAAAAATCACGTTAGCTAATTCAAGAGCCCCATAAATGTAAAATATCGAAGAGGGAACGTTTGGAAATGCTGCAATTATGAGTGAATTCAGAAACAAATATGTTAAAGTGGTAAAAGAATTTGCAATTATCATTAAGATTAACCATGCTGTTAATAGACCACCTCGTTTTTTTTCTTTGGGCATATAATATTTAATAGATACTGTATTTATAATTTTTTGCTGAGTGGGCTCATAAAACTTTTGCCTGAAAATTTAATATCTTACAAAATCAATTCTAATCATGGAAACTTTCGATTGTATTGAATCCCGCAAGTCAGTAAGAAAATACGACAAAAAAGATGTTCCTAATGAGATGATAGCAGAAATAATCACAGCAGGCACATACGCTCCATCCGCTGGCAACACACAAGAATGGGAATTTATCATAGTCAAGGACAGCGAAAAAAAGAAGAAACTATCTGAAGCATCTTTAGATCAAAACCAGGTCAGAGAGGCGCCTGCGATAATAGCTGTTCTTGCCAACCTAGAAAAAATAGAAATGAAATACAAAGAAAGGGGAAAAGAAGTCTACTCACTCCAGGATACAGCAGCATGTATACAGAACATGCTTTTAGCGACCCATGACTTGGGTTTAGGCGCATGCTGGGTCGGCGCTTTTGATGAAGAAGATGTTTCGAGCATACTTGGGCTCCCTGGAAAAACCAGGCCTGTTGCCATGCTGACGATAGGATTTCCCTTATCTTACCAGCCAGCAGAAAAGAGCTACAGAATTCCTTTCGAGAGATTGGCTTGGCAGGAAAATTACGGCCAAGAATTAAAGTGGTTCATGGATTACAGCAGAAGAAGCAGGTTTGAGTGGAAGCCTTTAGACCAGCAGATTGAAGAGCTGACCAAAAGATTGGAAAAACTCCGTGAGGAAAGAAAAGGCTTAGAAAAAAAGGAATCCAGTCTATGGTCTAGAATAAAGGCTATCTTCAAAAAACCGAAAGAATAGAAACTTTTAATTCTATCAATCCAATATTTCTATAGGTGTTTTTGTGATGTCTAAATTCATTTTCATTATGGCTTTATCCCTTTCATTTCTATTCATTTTAGGCATAGCTTCCGCTCAGGACTTGAACATTATTTCACCAGAGTCTTCTTTGCTTTTTTATACAGGAGAAACAAAAAATATTGAGGTTCCAATAAAAAACGATGGGCCGCAAAGGGATACAGTCTATATATCGGTTTGGCCTGCTCAATGGGCTAGTCTTGATAAGTATTGGCTGACGATTAATGCGGGTGAAACCATAACACTCTCGCTTTTAGTTACTATTCCTGAAGATACGCAGGAAGGCACTTATGTCCTAACTATCACCACCCAATCGCTCAACACAGACAAAAAAAGCACAGATTCCTTATTCCTGAATGTTCAGAGAAAATCAGATATTTTCATCTCTGAAGTGAAATTAAATAAAGACTCTTTTAATCCTGATGAAACTTTAGAGATCCAAACAGTCCTTACAAACCTGAACAATAACCAAAAATACAAAATATTTCTAACCACTAATATTATAGGAAAAGATGGCTTAGTAAGATCATTTGACGAGAGCGCTGAGTTGGGTCCAAGAAGCGTTAAAATAATAAAGAACTTCTACGATATCAGCAAGCTGCAGGAATACGGCAATTATAGCGTGGAGGTTGGCGTTAAAGATTCTATGAACAAACTTTTGGATCAAGAAGAAAAAAACTTCAGCATAAGAGAGTTTTCTAATATTGTTGAGCAAAGAAAAAGCGAGTATGGTCTGTTCTATAAAACTATAATAATTGAAGTGTCAAATAACGGCAATGTCCCTAAATCAAATTATGCTGTCAGGGAAACCCAGCCGAAGATAAACAAATACTTTTTTTACCCAGAGACAGAGCCTGACAGAACAGAGGCGATAGACAACAGGATTATATATTCTTGGGATATTCAAGGCTTAGATCCTGGCCAGACACAAATAATAAGATATAAGTTGAGGTTCGCAAATGTTGCAGCAGCCTTTCTAATATTTTTAGTGTTGGCTTTCTTAACCTATGAATATGCAACCAAACCCTTGATAAGGAAAAAATACTTTGGAATTCTATCAGAGCAGGAAGAGCTCAAGATAACGCTTCATGTGAAGAACAGGAAGAGAAGAATATTGAAGGATGTTGTTGTGAAGGATAGCGTCCCTTCAATAGCAAAAGTTGTGAAGAAATTCGACACTAGAGCGCCAGAAGTTAATGTAAAATCGAGCGGGACTGAATTGACATGGAAAATAGAGAAAATCAAGCCAAGCGAGGAAGTAGTACTCACATATAAAATTAAGCCGTTGATTGATGTTATTGGAAGATTGACGTTGCCTAAATGCTATCTGACATACAAGAGCAAATTCAAGAGAGAAAGAAGGATTGTCTCAAAGTCGATATCAGTGACAGGGAAAATCAGGTGAAAGATTAAATAATCTTATATACTATTCTAATAAGTAAGACCCCCTGTAGCTCAAACTGACTTGATCAGGAGCAATGGCAGAGCGCACGGCTGTAGATGTTTGCTGATTTGCATCATCACCAGCAGGCGTTCGTAGAAACCGTGAGGTTGCTGGTTCGACCCCGGCCGGGGGGATTAAATCAAAATACGCCTAACATCGGAATTTAACATCAGGGATAAAAGAAGTTTTCGGAGCGTAGCGGAGAAAATTTGGGAAAATTGCGAGCCGAGCAATTTTCCTTTTATCCCTTGTTAAACGTCCCGACGACTGAAAGGAGGAGAGCGCAGCGTGGTCGTAGTGGAGCGAAGCGGAACGAAGAAGTTGAAAAAGTGCGCCGTTAGAATAAATTAGCTATATCTTTATAGACTTCTGGAAAATTGTCCTCTTTATAGCCTGTTTCAGGCCATGTATCCAATCCATCATCTTTGTATCTTGGTATCAGATGGATATGAAAATGAAAACAAGATTGCTGAGCAACTTTGCCACTAGCATGAAGAATGTTAATTCCCTCAGCATTATATTTTTCTTTTAGCTTTTGCGAAATAATTTTGATAGCATCAACAATATTATGTAATTCCTCTTTTGGAATATCATAAAAATCAGCATAATGTTTTTTAGGAATTACGAGCATATGACCTTTAGCAATAATGCTGTCTTTCAACGGAGCAAAAGCTAAAACATTTTCATTTTCATAGATTTTATTTGAGGGCAATTTTCCTGCAATAATTTTACAGAAGCTACATTCAGTCATAATATTGATAATTTATTCTGATTTAATAAAAGTATCGTTTGAGGCACAGTTTTTCAATTACGTTTAACAACTATTAAGCGAGACAAATATTCGTGAAAATATCCTAATACGGATAAAAAGCGAATATTTTTAAATTAGCTATTTGTATATATTCTTATGGGCGATGATAATCCGAAGTTTTCAGCACAAGAAAGATATCAATTTATCGGAAAACTCATTGAAGAAATAAAACTCAGGAGATATTCCTATCAAACCGGCAAATCATATATTTCTGTCGTAAAAGATTATCTCAAATCCGGCAAGACCCCTAGAGAATTTCTCCTAACATACTCTAACAAAAGTAAATCAACAATGAGATCTGTATATTTTTCTTTGAAATTTTTCTATGAGAATGTTTTGAATGAAAAATTCGAGGAAAAGTTACCGCTTGCAAGAAAAGCCATGAAACTTCCCATTGTTTTGAGCAAGGAAGAAGTAAGTAAAATGATTGAGATAACAAACAATATTAAGCACAAGCTTGTGCTTATGCTTCTCTACTACGCAGGTCTGCGTCTGGATGAAGCGAGAAATCTGAAGTGGCATGATATTGATTTTGACAGGGAAATCATCCACATAAAGACTGCAAAGGGCGATAAAGAAAGAGTAGTCTTCCTTCACAAAAAACTAATTGAGATGTTGAAATTTTATGGAACAAAAAAAGACGGGTTTATTTTCACCTCACAAAAAGATGAGAAATATAACAAAAGAACAATACAGCAAATAGTCAAATCCGCCTCAAAGAAAGCAGGGATTAAGAAAAAGGTAACTCCGCATACATTAAGGCATAGCTTTGCCACTCATTTATTAGAATCTGGGGCAGACATCAGATATATCCAACAGTTATTGGGGCACAAGGATCTAAAAACTACACAAATCTATACACATGTAGCAAATAAAGATATCAAAAAGTTAGCAGATCTACTTTAAAATTTTGGAGAGCAATACTATTGATGGGGAGGTTACAAACAATAAGTTGCAGAACCATAAAACAGGCGAGGTTCAACAAAACTTGAAGCACAAACATTTATATTTCACTTCACAAAAATACAGGATATCATCAGATTTAAATAGGTAATGGTATAAAATAATAAGGTTGGCGACCAAAACGGAAAGGAAACACTCGTTCCCATCCGAACACGAAAGTTAAGCTTTCCAGTGATATGGACTGTACTGCCTTTTGGCGGGAAACCCAGGAAGTTGCCAACTATTTAATATTCCCGGTGTTATTTATTGATCCCAAAAAACCCAACTTCAAATTTTTCTTTAAGACCGTTTGATATATGCTCTGGTAGTGTAGCCAGGTCTATCATCCGGGACTGTCAACTTATTTATGGTATTAAAATGAACGCAGGCAGATCTCCCGGGACAGGGGTTCAAATCCCCTCCAGGGCGTCTGATTTTTGGTGATGAGTTGAATAAAGTTGAAAATAAAATTGTATCTAGTCTCAAAGACGAAAGCAAAAAGGCTGAAGAAATAGATGGATTTAAGATTTTGTTAGAGGCTTTTGCTAAAGAGGAAGGCTTCGTTGAATTCCAGATGGATTCTTATAATGATTTTATTAAAAGAAAGATACCGAGAATAATAAAACAAATCAAGGAAATCAATCCTGAAGTTCCTGATATCGGGGATTTTAAGATAAAGTTAGGGAGATTCAAAATTGGGACGCCATCTGTAAAAGAAGCGGATGGCTCTGTCAGGGAAATAATGCCTTTGGAGGCAAGGATGAGAAACCTCACATACTCAGCGCCAATGTATGTTGAAATGACGCCTGTTTTAAATGGGATAGAAAGCGAGACTGCTTTCATAAATTTTGGCGATTTGCCTGTCATGATTAAATCAAAGATATGCCCGCTTTCCGGGCTGAGCAAAAGAGAGATTGTTGAAGCGAGTGAAGATCCTGATGATCCAGGGGGCTACTTTATAATAAATGGGACCGAAAGGGTTTTAGTTCTGATAGAAGAGATAGCGCCTAACAGGATTATAGTTGAGAAATCAAGCATAGCAAATGTAACAGAAGCAGCAAGAATCCACTCTGCAAAAGACGGATATATTCAAAGGCATATGATCGAGAGAAGGACTGACGGGATTCTAAGGATAAGCTTCGCAAACATAAACAAACTCCCAGTTATTGTGCTTCTTAGGGCTTTAGGTCTTGAGTCAGACAAGGATATAATTGAAGCAATATCATCTGACCCGGATGTTCATCAAGAATTCTATTCAAACCTTTTTGAGACCGAGTCTTCAACTACAAAGCAAGCAGTGGAGGAAATAGGGGCCCATTTGAAAATACCGCAGAAGGAATATAGAATAGAAAGGGCTGAGAAAATAATAGATAGATATTTATTGCCGCATCTAGGACAAGACAAAAAAGATAGAAAAGAAAAAGGCTTGTTCCTTGCAAAAGCAATTGAAAAAGTTATATTGTCCTATCTTAAGAAAATTCCCGAATATGACCTTGATCATTACTCAAACAAGAGAGTGAGATTGGTGGGGGATCTGCTAGAAATCCTATTCAGGTCGACCTTGCTTGGGAAATGGGGCCTTATAACTAGAATTAATTATAATTATCAAAAACTTACAAAAAGAGGCAGGTTCCCTCCTTTGCCGTCTATAGTAGAGTCAAATGTTCTTACAAACCAAATAGTCTCTTCTATTGCGATAGGATCATGGGTTGGAGGAAGGACTGGCGTCTCACAGAGATTAGAGAGGGACAGCTTTGTCAAAACAATGTCGCATATAAGGAATGTTTTGTCGCCGTTGACATCAACACAGGAGCATTTTGAAGCAAGAGAATTGCATCCAACCCACTGGGGGAGAATAGATCCATCCCAGACGCCAGAAGGGGCTACAATCGGCTTGAGGAAATATCTAGCGATAATGGCTCAAATAACAACAGGCCTGGCTGAGAATGATGAAAAAATGGTTTCAGACCTTGTTAAAAAGAATATAGGTGCTTGATTATGGCAGATGTATTTATTGATGGAAGATTTGTAGGCCAGGCAAAGGAGCCTGAGAAAATGATAGAGTTTTTAAGGGAAAAAAGAAGAGCCGGCAAAATACCAGATCAAGTCAATTTCTCTTATCTTGATTATTTGAATGAGATCAGAGTGGTTACTGACGAGGGCAGGGTCAGAAGGCCTTTGATAATAATAGAGAACGGCAAGCCAAAATTAACTCAGGAGCATATAGAGAAGATCCAAAAAGGGGAAATAATGTGGCATGACCTAATCAACAATGGGATCATTGAATATTTAGATACAGAAGAAGAAGAGAATGCTCTTGTTGCTTTGAGGTCTGAGAATCTGACAAAAGAACATACGCACCTTGAGCTTGACCCTTTAGTAATCTTTGGAATATCGACTTCTTTCGTTCCTTTCCCAGAATTTGATCGTGGGGACAGGGTTAATTTTGGATCTAAGATGGTAGGGCAATCTATCGGTCTATATTCTACTAATTTTCTAAGGAGAGTCGACACAAAATCTAATATCCTAGTTTACCCGCAAAAATCGCTTGTTAAAACTCATATTGATGATGTGCTTCATTCTGAGAATCATCCTGGAGGACAGAACATAGTTATTGCTGTTATGTCATTCAAATGCTTCAATATAGAAGATGCTATAATCATGAACAAATCCTCTGTAGAAAGAGGGTTATTTTGGAGTTATTTGTTCAGGACATATGAGGCTGAAGAGAAAAAGTATATGGGCGGTCAGGAAGATATTATTGGAATACCAGAGCCAGGAGTCAAGGGTTATGCCGGTGAAGAGGCTTACAAGCATCTCCCGGAAGATGGGATTATTAATCCAGAAATCCATCTGACAGACGAGCAGATAATTGTTGGAAAAACATCGCCTTTGAGATTCTTGGGAAGTTTAGATCAATTTATCACAGATTTGGAAAATATTAGGGAAACCTCGGTGAAATTAAGGCATGGAGAAGAAGGAATAGTTGACAGGGTTTTTATAACAGAGAGTGCTGACGGGAATAAGCTTGTGAAAGTAGTTGTTAGGGATTTGAAGAGGCCAGAAATAGGGGATAAATTTGCGAGCAGGCACGGCCAAAAAGGGGTTATAGGCTTAATTATCCCAGAAGAGGATTTGCCATTTACAGAAGATGGAGTCATTCCAGATATAATTTTCAACCCCCACAGCATCCCTTCAAGGATGACAATCGGCAAGCTTTTGGAGATAATAGGCGGCAAAGTCTGTGCATTAAATGGAAAAAGGAGCAGCAATCCCGCTTTTCATCCTACACCGGAAAAAGATTTTGTAGAAGCTCTAGAAAAAAATGGCTTTAAAGGAGATGGAAAGGAAGCGCTTTATGATGCTGATACTGGAGAAAAATATACCCAAGATGTATTTATGGGAAATGTGTTTTATCAAAAATTAGATCATCTAGTCTCAAATAAGATTCATGCAAGGTCTAGGGGGCCTATAACTCTATTGACAAAACAGCCTACAGAAGGAAAATCCAAAAGAGGGGGCCTTAGATTGGGGGAAATGGAAAAGGATTGCCTGATCGCCCATGGGGCATCTTTGCTCCTTAAAGAAAGATTTGATGCCGATAGAACAACTTTGCCTGTGTGTGCTGAGTGCGGCTTGCCTGCTTTCCATGACAAGGTCAAAGATAAAAAATTCTGCCCAGTCTGCGGAGAATCAAAGATTGTGGAAGTGGAAATGGCTTATGCTTTCAAACTATTGCTGGATGAATTGAAGAGTATGCTGATTTATCCAAAGATAATAACAAAAGAGGAATAGAAAATGATAGATAAGATAGTATTTGGAGTGCTCGATCCAGAAATAATAAAGAAAATGTCTGCGGCTAAACTAAGCAAGACAGAACTTTATGACCAGGAAGGTTATCCAGTAGAAGGGGGACTAATGGATCCAAGATTGGGGACAATTGATCCTGGGCTGAGATGCAGGACATGCAGCGCATCAATCGGGGAGTGCCCTGGGCATTTTGGGTTTTTGGAATTGACAAAACCTGTAGTAAATGTTCTCTATGCTAAATTAGTTTATAATTTGTTGGGGCTTACTTGCAGAAAATGCGGAAGGATTCTTGCAGATGGGGAAGGCATGGAAAAATTCAAAAATGGAAAGAAGTCATTGAAAAAGCTAAAGAATATTGTAAAGCCCAAATGCCCATTTTGCGGGGAAAAACAAAAGAAAATCAAATTCCTTAAGCCGTCAAGTTTTGTAGAAGGCGCCAGCATACTTTCATCTCTTGATGTTAGAGAGAGGCTCGAAAGAATACCGAATGAGGATTTGCCTCACCTTGGGATAAAAAATACAAGGCCAGAATACTTTATAATCACTTTGCTTCCTGTTCCGCCTGTTACAATGAGGCCTTCTATTACTTTAGAAACTGGCGAAAGGTCCGAGGATGATTTGACGCATAAACTGGTTGATATCGTTAGAATAAACAAAAGGCTTAGGGAGAATATAGATTTAGGCGCTCCTGATTTTATAATTCAAGACTTATGGGAATTACTCCAATACCATATCTCAACATATATAAATAATGAAATAACTGGTGTGCCTCCTGCTAGGCATAGGTCAGGAAGAATTCTGAAGACTTTAACCCAAAGATTAAAGGCAAAAGACGGGAGATTTAGGCATAATTTGATTGGTAAAAGAGTCAATTTCTCTGCAAGAACCGTTGTTAGTCCCGACCCTATGTTGGATATAGATGAGGTGGGAGTGCCTTTGGAAATTGCCAAAGAGCTGACAATACCTGTAGTTATTGAAAAAAAGAACGTTAAGTATATCCAAAAACTAATAGAAAACTATCCGGATTGGCCGACTGTTAATTATGTTATAAGGCCAGATGGCAGAAGAAAAAAAGTGGCTGAAACCAATAAAAAAGAAATAGCAGAAGAGATTGAGGTTGGTTATACAGTAGAGAAGCAATTGGAGAATGGGGATTGGGTCATCTTTAATAGGCAGCCATCTCTGCATAGAATGAGTATGATGGGCCACAGGGTAAGGGTGATGCCATACAAAGCATTTCGTTTAAACCCGACAGTTTGTCCGCCATACAATGCAGATTTTGATGGAGATGAAATGAATATTCATATCCCTCAAACAAAAGAGGCGCAGGCAGAAACCGAGCTATTAACAGCAGTTGCAACACAAATGAGAAGCCCAAGGTTCAGCGGTCCTATAATTGGACCCAAAAATGATTACATTACGGGATTTTATTTATTAACAAACGGGGACAGGTCATTCACAAGGGAAAATACTGTTCGAATTGTCAGGGCTTGCGACATTGATATAGAAATTCCTGAGAAAAAAACTTTCACTGGCAAAGAAATATTCAGCCTGTTCCTCCCGAAAGATTTTAATTTTGAATATGGCAGCAAGAGCGATAATGTAGTCATTAAAAACGGCAAGCTAATATCAGGAACAATAGATGGGAGAGGAATTTCAGCATTTAAGGGCAAAATACTAGATGAAGTCGACAAAAAGTATGGCCATACATTTGCTAAAAAATTCTTGTTTAATATGACAAAGCTTGCGATTGAAATTCTTAGCATAGACGGTTTTACACTTTCTCTCTCAGAACATGAATTAAATGAAAAAGCCAACAAGAAGATAGAGCAATTATTAAAAGATACCCAAGAATTCGCAGATAATTTGATTAAGGATTTTGAAAAGGGAAAGATTAAGCTGACTGTTGAAAAAAATTCAGAAGAGGCTTTTGAAATCATTATTAAAAAAGAACTCGCAGAAACATTGAATAAAGTGACTAAGATAGTCAAGGATGAGATACCAGAAAATAATCTTATTCTAATGGCAAAAAGCGGTTCAAGGGGGAGCATAGTTAATATAGTCCAGTCTTCAGCTATGATCGGGCAGGAGACAGTTAAAAACGATAGGATTAAAATAGGCTTCCATGACAGAACATTCTCCCACTTCAAGAAGGGAGATAAGAATATGGAGTCAAAAGGCTTTGTAACTCATGGTTATAAGCAAGGGCTGAGCCCATTTGAGTTCTTCTTTGATGCTATGAACAGCAGGGAAGGCCTGATGGATAAGTCACTGAAGACAAGACATAGCGGTTACTTGGAAAGAAGGCTTGTCGGGGCTTTAAAAGATTTAAAGGTTGATTATGATGGGACTGTAAGAGACAGCGGCAATAAAATAGTCCAGTTTGTCGCTGGAGAAGATGGATTAGATCCATCGAAAATACAAAAAGGTGGAATAAATGTTAAAAGAATTTCAGAAGAAATCATTGGAAAATGAATCAATTTTACCTTCTATAATTTTAGAAGAAGTTGAGAAAATCTCCAAATTAAAAAATATTAGGGAAAAGAAAAAATCTGAATTGATAGAAACATTGGAGGGAATATATCTTGAGAATTCATTTGAGCCAGGAGAAGCCATAGGCATAATCGCTGCACAATCATTATCTGAACCCGCAACTCAGATGACAATGAGAACTTACCATTTTGCTGGTTCAGCTGGGCTTCAAGTTACGCTTGGTCTTCCCCGTTTGATAGAAATCTTTGATTCTAGAAAAGAACCAGCAACACCTATTATGACAGTTTATTTTAAAAAAGAATTCAACAACGAGAAAGATGTTGAGAATTTTGCTAAAAAAATAAAAGAAAAAAAACTAAGGAATCTTTTGGATTCCGTTTCTTTGGATTTGACAAACAAAAAAATCCAGATCAAGCTTAAAAAAATTAAAGAATCTGAGAAGAATGAAACAATAGAAAAAATAAAGGAAAAAATAAAAAAAATCAACATAAAAGTCAGGGAAGATAATATTTCAATTGAACCTGAGAATCATGAATTAAGCATAAGAGATCTCCAAAGATTGAAGAAAAAAATCCTAGACTTAACTGTTTCTGGTGTAAATAAAATCATAAATGTTGTTGTTATAAAAGAAGGAAATGACTGGATAGTCAAGACTTTTGGATCCAACCTTTCACATATACTTAAAATGGATGAAGTTGATTATAGCAAATCCTACACAAACAATCTTCATGAAATTCAAGAAGTTCTTGGGATAGAAGCTGCAAGAGAAGCCTTAATAAAAGAAATTAGAGAAACTATGTCGCAGCAAGGGCTAAATGTTGATGAAAGACACATAATGTTAATTGCGGATATTATGGTGTTTACAGGTGAAATTAGGGCAGTAGGAAGATATGGTGTTGCTGGGATGAAATCGTCAGTTTTAACAAAAGCAGGGTTTGAAGAAACAACTAAACATTTAGTTAGGGCTTCAGTGAGAAATGAAGAGGATAATTTCAAGGGTATATTTGAGAATGTGATGATAAATCAACAAGTACCTGTTGGCACTGGTATGTTTGATTTAGTTGCAAAAATAGGTGAAGATTAGTGGACCTGAAAAAAATCATAAAAGATGCTGTAAGAGATGACAGAGCAATATTGGGATATGACAAAACCATGAAAGAACTGAAAACAAAAAAACCAAAAATGATTATTCATGCAAATAATTTGCCAAAAGAAAAATTAGAAAATATAACCCACAATTCCAAGCTTCTTGGAGTTGATGTCAAAGAATATCCAGACGATAATGTAAACTTAGGGTTATTTTGCGGGAAGCCATTTTCAGTCAGTGTGCTAGCGATAAAAGGGAGTGAAAAATGACAATAGTATTTAACATGGATACAATAAGGCTCTTGAACTTATTTGAGAATATAACAAACGTTCCTGTAAAGGATTGTTATGTAAATGATGATAGTGTTTATTTTATAGTTGAAGAGGGTAAGATCGGTTTAGCTATAGGAAAAGGCGGAAACTCAATAAAAAATGTTGAAAAGACAATTGGGAAAAAAGTCAAAGTATTCGAATATTCGTCAAATCTTACTAATTTTGTTAGAAATTTAATACCGCAGGCAAGGGAAGTGAGCACATTAAACAACGGGGAATCTATAGAGGTTCATATAAAAGTCGATAAATCTGACCGCGGGTTTGTTATAGGAAGGGGAGGGGAAAAGATAAAAGTATATAAGGAGATATTAAAAAGAGTTTACAACATCTCGGATTTAAAGGTGAAATGATGACTAGAGGGGAATTTTCCGCAAGAAAACTGAAAAAGGACAGGCAAAGAATGAGGTGGAAGGATGTCCATTATATGAAGCGGAAGCTGAATTTGAAGCGTAAAGAGCCCTTGGGCCATTCACCGCAGGGAAGAGGAATAGTAATCGCCAAAAGGACAACTGAACAAAAACAACCCCATTCTGGTCTTATAAAGACCGTGAGAATACAATTAGTTAAAAATAACATTCAAGTCACAGCTTTTGTCCCTGGGAATAAGGCTATAGACCATATCAATGAGCATGATGAAGTCGTAGTAGAGGGTATAGGCGGCTCACAAGGCGGCCCTATAGGAAGCCAATGGGGCATTAAATACAGAGTTATCAAGGTTAATGGTATTGCTTTATCCGAGATACTTAAAGGAAAGAAACAAAAACCGATGAGGTAATTTAATGGAAGATATCAAGCTTTTTAATAGATGGTCATTTGAAGGTATTGTTGTCAATGACCCTGGCCTAAAATTATATATAAACCTCAAGCCAGTTATTATTCCAAAGTCAGGTGGAAAATATACCCAAAAACAATTCCATAAGTCGAAGATGAATATAGTTGAAAGGTTTGCAAACAAAATGATGGTGGATGGGCATAGAGGAAGAAAACACCTATTGACTTCTGGGAGGAATACTGGGAAAACTCAGACAATCTTCAATATAATAAAAGATGTTTTTGAGGAGATAGAAAAGAAAACAAAGGAGAATCCGCTGAAAATTTTTGTTGGCGCAGTTGAAAACGCTTCTCTCAGGGAAGAAATCACATCCTACCAAATGGGTGGAACAATGATAAGGAAAGCTGTAATAACATCACCCCAAAGGCGTGTTGACAAGGCTTTGACAATAATAACCCAATCTTCCTATAGAAGGTCTTTTGGCAAGAAGATATCCATGGCAGATGCTTTGGTCGATGAAATAATAAATGCTTACAAGAATGATGCCACTAAATCTGAAGCCATTAAAGAGAAGGAAAGGATTGAGAGAGAGGCTGGCGGGGCTAGATAAAATCCAAAAAAATTCTATAAACTTGATTATTGATTAAAAGATCTGAATAGGATGTAAGGTAATTACCGAACAAAATAATAGCTATTTTTAAAGCTACTCCCAATAATATTTATTGTTTAAAGGTGTAAAAAATGAAAGAAACTGGAATTTATATTTTTATTTTTCTAGCTCTAGCATTAACAATAGCGTCAATCTCAGTTATAAATGAAAATCTAAAGAAGCATCCAGTTGAAATAAATTCCTTCTCTTCATATGATGAGTTGAAAAATTTCCTGAAAACAGCGTCGCAAAGCGGATATGGATATCAGGGTTTTGGTGCTGATTTGTTAAGAACTACGGCTGTTGGCGGAGCTCCTGCTGGGGCTTCAAAAGAATTAAGCGGAGGCTCAGCTGATTATTCCAGAACAAATATACAGGTTGAAGGTGTAGACGAGGCAGATATTGTAAAGAATGATGGGAAGTATATATATGTGGCTTCTGTTAGAAATGTGAGCATTGTTGATGCATATCCAGCCGACAACCTAAAAATTCTTTCGTTTATAGATGTGAATGGAACTGCTGAAGAAATTTTTATAAATCAAGACAAATTGGTTGTTTTTGGCAGGCAAAACTATGATTTTTACTGGGCGGAAGAGTCCGTTGGAATTGCGAAATCTGATTTTATGCCCCCGTATTATTTCTCCCCTAAATCTTTCATCAGAATATATGACATCTCAGATAGGGAAAACCCTAATTTAGTAAAAGATGTGGTATTTGACGGCGATTATTACGACTCTAGGATGATAGGCGATCATGTTTATGTGATAGTTAATCAGCCGATAACTTATACAGATGATGATATTATCTTGCCGAAAATAAAGTATGATGATGCCTTGGTTTCTGTTGCTCCTAATGAGATATATTATTTTGATTTTCCATACTACTCCTACAGGCTGACAACAATATTTTCTGTTGATATCGGCACTTTGGGTGTTGATAAAAAGAGTTACTTAACTGGATATACTCAAACAATATTTGTTTCAACCGATAATATTTACTTGACATCACAAAAGGAAATTTCCTCGGTTGACTATCAATGGAAGATAATAGAAAAAGTTATCTTGCCGGCAGTTGATTTTAGCACAGCCATCCAGATTAAAAAAACCATGAATGGCAATTCAACTTTTTATGAAAAAGAAGCAAAGATTCAAAATCTATTTGAAAATTACTTTAACAAATTGCCTGAAAGTGAAAAAAAGAATTTTGAACAAAAAATGGCAGATAAGTATAAGGATGCTGAAGCTGAACTGCAAAAAGAGCTCCAGAAGACAAATGTATATAAGATTTTAATCGATGATGGGAATATAGACTACATAGGAAAGGGTGAAGTTCCAGGGCGGCCTTTGAACCAATTCTCTATGGACGAATATGATGGGCACTTTAGGATAGCAACAACAACAGGAAATATTTGGGATGAAACATCAAGAAATCATATCTATGTCCTGGATGAAAACTTGAATATTGTCGGCAGGGTTGAAGATTTGGCGCCAGGTGAAAAAATATATTCTGTCAGATTCATTGGGAAAAGAGCTTATATGGTGACTTTCAAGAAGGTCGACCCTTTGTTTGTTATAGATTTATCAGACCCAATAAATCCAAAAGTGCTTGGCAAGCTGAAAATTCCAGGTTATTCTGATTATTTGCACCCATATGATGAGAGCCATATTATTGGAATAGGTAAAGAGGCTGTTGAGGCAAGCGAAGAAGAGGTTGGAAGCAGAGATTTGAACTTTGCTTGGTATCAAGGAGTAAAGATTTCATTATTTGATGTAAGCGACGTTGAGCATCCGAAAGAAGTATCCAAATTTAATATCGGAGACAGAGGAACAGATTCACAAGCTTTGAGCGATCATAAAGCATTCCTGTTTAGCAGGGATAAAAATCTGCTAATAATACCTATTCTTTTGGCAGAGATAGATGAGTCAAAATATCCAAATGGAGTCGAAGCAAACACATATGGAGATTATGTCTGGCAGGGCGCTTATGTTTTCGAGTTAACGCTTGACAAAGGTTTTGTGCTGAAAGGAAAGATAAGCCATGACACCGCTGATGCAATGCTGAAGAGCGGCTATTATTATAGCTCGCCCTACTCTGTCAAAAGGTCTTTGTATATTGATAGTATAGTTTACACGGTTTCTGATAAGATGGTGAAAGCCAACAGGCTTGATGATTTGAGGGAAATTAGCAGTGTTGAATTGCCTTATTCAGAGACGAGTTACCCATGGTATGAATAGAGTAGTTATTTTCTTGGACAGATGTACATCCCGGAGAACAAGTAGAAGTTGTTGATCAACTAATATCAGAATTGGAAGGAGGTATAATGACTCAAGTTTGAGAGAAGAAAAAGGGAATTAGCACCAAGTAAACCTTTAAATTACTTATCCTGTAATAATATAAGATATTTGGAGGAAATTTGAATGGCAGATGAAATGATAGAAAAAGTCAAGAAACTCATGTATGAACCAGAAAAAATCAGAAACATAGGAACTATTGCACACATTGATCATGGGAAGACAACTTTTTCTGACAGTCTAATAGCAGGAGCAGGCATGATATCATTCGAGATAGCAGGGCAAAGACGTTTCCTCGATACAGACGACCAAGAACAAGAGAGGGGAATAACAATCTGGTCTGCAAATGCAAGCATGGTTCATGATTTTGAGGGTCAAGACTATCTGATCAACTTAATAGACACGCCTGGCCATGTTGATTTTGGGGGGGATGTGACAAGGGCTTTGCGTGCTGTAGACGGTGCTATCCTTCTAGTGGACGCTGTAGAAATGGTGATGCCCCAGACAGAAACAGTGCTTCGCCAAGCATTGAAAGACCGTGTAAGGCCAGTTCTATTCATCAACAAAGTCGACAGGCTAATCAAAGAGTTGAGACTGACTCCAGAGCAAATGCAGGAAAGATTCATGAAAATAATCACAGAAGTCAATATGCTGATCCAAAAATATGCCGAGCCGGAATATGGGGAAAAATTCCTAGTCAATGTCTCAGATGGATCAGTTGCTTTCGGCTCCGCTCTTAAAAAATGGGGGACTTCTATCTATTATATGAAAAAAACTGGTATAACTTTTAAGGAAATAATCGAAAAGACCGAGCAAGACAAGCAGGAAGAGCTCGCAGAAAAATCTCCCCTCCACAAGGTTGTCCTTGACATGATTATTAAGCATCTTCCATCCCCAACAAACGCCCAGAAATATAGGTTAGGCAGGATATGGCATGGGGATATGAATTCAGATATAGGAAAATGGATGACTTCTGTTGACCCTAATGGAAAATTGTCGGCAGTAATCACAAAAATCAGCCCTGACCCGCATGCTGGCTTCATTGCAACAGCAAGAATATTCTCTGGCAAAATTAAGAGGGGAGAGGATGTCTATTTAATTGGCAAGCAAAAGCTTCAGAGAGTGCAGCAAGTCAACATCTATAAAGGCCCCCATAGGGTTCAGGTTGAAGAGGCAATTGCTGGGAATATATGCGGAATAGTCGGGGTGAACGAAGCATTTTCTGGCGAAACTATTTGCGATCCTGATTTTATTATAGAGCCGTTTGAGGAGATCAAGCACATTTTTGAGCCTGTTGTCACCAAGTCTTTAGAGCCGAAAAACCCGCGAGACCTTACAAAGTTAATTTCTTTCCTGAAAAAACTCGCTCTTGAAGATACTACTATTCATGTTAAGATCAACGAGGAAACAGGCGAATATCTGGTTTCTGGTTTGGGTGAGCTTCATCTGGATGCTAAAGTCGAAAGAAAGCTGAAAGAAATAGACCTAGAATTTGAAGCCTCGCCGCCAATTGTCGTCTACAGGGAGACCCTTTCAAAAAGATCCCCGCAGATAGAGGGCAAGTCCCCGAACAAGCACAATAAATTCTACTTTATTTTAGAGCCGCTTCCAGAAAATGTTTATGAAGCTATGAAATTGGGTGAGATCCCATCTGTCTATGACATGAAAAAGAAGAATTTAGAGCTGAATAAGAAGCTTCTTGACCTTGGCTTCAGTGCAGATACTGTTAAGGATCTTGTATTAATCTATGGGAGGAATATGCTTTTTGACTCAACAAAGGGCGTCCAATATTTGAATGAAGCTATGGAAATGGTCAAGGATGGATTTAAGTCAATAATGGATGAAGGACCTCTTTCAAGAGAGCCTTGTTATGGCGTTAAAGTTACTCTAGTTGATGCTGATTTGCATGAAGACGCTATCCATAGGGGCCCTGGTCAAGTCCTGCCGGCAATAAGGCACGGTGTAACTCAGGGGATGTTTTCAGGGGACCCAAGCATACTTGAGCCTAAACAGATCATCAGAATAGATGTGCCAACCGAAGTAATGGGCGGGGCTATAAAAGAAGTCGGAAACAGAAGAGGCCAAGTTTTGGATATGAAGGATGAAAGAGGAGTCACGCTCATTCAGGCAAAAATACCTGTATCTGAGATGTTCGGCTTTAATTCCCAACTGAAGTCTGCAACAGGAGGAAAAGGTTTTTATAGTTTAATTGATGTAGTTTATGAGAAGCTTCCGAAGTCTTTACAAGACCAAACCGTGATTAAAATAAGGAAAAGAAAGGGTTTGAGCGAAGAAATTCCAAAATTGGAAAGTTAATAAATATATAGGGTAATAATAATTATATTTAATAGGAGGTGCTATTAATGGCAGAATTACCAAAAATTAACATAATCACATCTGGTCACGTAGATGCTGGCAAATCTACTTTAATCGGTAGATTATTGTTTGATTCCGGTGTTATAAGGCCAGAACAGATGAGAAAGATGGAAGAATTAGCTAAAGAGCTAAAAAAGGAGACATTTGAATTCGCTTTTATCATGGATAAATTGAAAGAAGAAAGAGAAAGAGGGGTAACTATTGATATTATGCATAGGCCTTTCCAGACAAAGAAATATAATTATACGATCATTGACTGCCCTGGACACAGAGATTTTGTTAAAAACATGATTACTGGTGCTTCACAAGCTGATGCAGCTATTCTTGTTGTTTCTGCTAAGCAAGGAGAAGGTATTCAAGAACAAACTAAAGAGCATACATTTTTGATGAAAGTTCTTGGCATCAACCAATTAGTTGTTGCTATAAATAAGATGGATGCGGCAAATTATGATGAGAAAAGATTCAATGAAATATCTGAGGAAGTCAAGAAGTTGATCAGGTCAATAGGTTATGACCCAGCTAAAGTGCCGTTTGTGCCAGTTTCTGGCATGAAGGGAGATAATGTTTTCAAGAAATCCGAGAACATGCCCTGGTACAAGGGGGATATTCTAGTTAATGAAATGGATAATACAATACAACCGCCTGAATTGCCAGTAGACAAGCCGCTGAGAATACCTATCCAAGACGCATACACAATAACAGGGGTAGGAACTGTTCCAGTTGGCAGGGTAGAAACTGGTATCTTGAAAGTTGGGGATAAAGTAATTTTCCAGCCTTCTGGAGCGACAGGAGAAGTCAAGACAATAGAAATGTTCCACAAGCAGCAGCCAGACGCAAAGCCTGGAGACAATGTTGGCTTTAATGTAAGGGGAATTGGAAAGGGTGATGTTACAAGGGGAGATGTCTGCGGGCTTGCATCCAATCCGCCAACAGTTGCAAAGGAATTCACAGCGCAGATTATTGTGCTGAACCACCCGACTGTTATGACAGCAGGATACACACCTGTATTCCACTTAGGAACAGCATCAGTTGCATGCAAGATTGAGGAAATAATTGCAAAGATTGACCCGAAGACTGGCCAAGTTATCCAAGAAAAACCAGACTTTATCAAGACAGGGGAGTCTGCAAGGATAAGAGTTGTTCCAACTAAGCCGATGGTAGTCGAGAAGCAAACAGACATTCCACACTTGGCAAGATTCGCTATCAGGGATATGGGACAGACGGTTGCGGCTGGCATTGTCATTGATGTAGTCAAGAGCGACGCAGTTAAAAAGAGTGATAAAACCAAAAAGTAAGGTTTTTTTCCTTCTTCTTTATTTTTCTTATTGTATTTGATTAGATTTTTTATTCTTCAACTCCCTAATTAAATTATGAAAGTTAAAATTGGAAATGAAGTTAAAGAATACAAGAATGTATGGATGGAAGGAAATATCGTCAAAGTAATCAATCACCCGAAACTGCCACATTTTTTTGAAATAACCGAATTGAATACACATAAAGAAACAGCAAACGCAATAAAAACAATGATCATACATGGGGCAGGAGCAATAGGGGTGACTGCTGGTTTTGGAATGGCTCAAGCCGCTCTTGAAGCGCCTGATAGAAATTTTGATGAATATATTTCTGAGGCAGCTAATACCCTTAAGAATACAAGGCCAACCGCGCAGAACTTATTTTATGCTATTGATAGGGTTATTGTTTCTATTAAGAAAGAAGATTCAGTTGAAAAGAAGAGAAAAGCAGCAATAAAAGAGGCTCAAAGAATTTCTAATGATGATGAGCAAGCCTGCAGAAAAATAGGGGAATATGGGAAAGAACTAATAAAAAATGGTTACGGGATTTTGACACATTGCGTTACTGGCGGTTTGGCTTTTGTCGATTATGGCTCAGCTCTTTCCCCGATAAAATTTGCGCATTATGAAGGCAAAAAAATATTTGTTTTTATTGATGAGACCAGGCCTAAATGCCAAGGTGCTAGATTAACTGCCTGGGAACTTTTGCAAGAAGGAATACCTCATGCAATAATAGTAGATAATGCGGCGGGTTACTATATGAACAAGGGGGATATAGATATTTGCATAGTTGGTGCTGATCGTGTGGCTTCAAATGGGGATGTTGCGAACAAGATCGGGACTTATGAAAAGGCTGTGCTAGCAAAAGAGAATGGAATCCCATTTTATGCTGCTTTTCCTTTATCTACAATAGATCTTGAATGCCCAGGTGGAAATTATATTCCAATAGAAGAGAGGTCACAAGATGAAGTTCTGTATAATTATGGCAAAACAGATTCAGGTGAATTCGAAAGAGTAAGAGTTTCACCTTTGGGAAGTCAGGTAAAAAACCCCTCATTTGATGTAACACCAGCAAAATATATAACCGGTTTAATAACACCTAGAGGTATAATAAAACCGACTAAAAAAAATATTTTAGGTTTATTTAAATGAATGAAACATATCAAGGAGTCAAATTCGAAACATTATTTATAAAAAAGGAAATATTGAAGAATAAAAGAATTGAAAAACTTAATTATTGGTGTAAAAGATTTTCAGAACTTGGGTTTGCCCCTAAAATTGGCGATGGTTCTGCGGGAAATTTATCTTTTAGAACATCAAATGGGTTTATAATAACCGCTTCAAACTCTGATCTTAGAAACATGACTAATGATGATTTTGTCGAGGTTTTAGACGTAAATTTGAAAAGTAAAAACATTAAAGTTATTGGAAAGAAATCGCCTTCTTCTGAATCAATGTTACATTTTTTGGTGTATAAAAATAGGACAGATATTAATGCAATATTTCATGGACATTCAAAAGAATTATTAAACTCAAATTTTATATCAACAAAAAAAGAAAAGCCATATGGGACAATTGAATTAGCAGAAGAGGTCCTCAAAATTTTAGGTAAAAAAAATTTAATTTTAATGAAAAATCATGGTTTTCTTTCTTTTGGCAAAACAATGAATGAAGCTTGGAGTAGCATTATTCTATCTATGAAGAAAAAATAAACGAAACATCGAAAATAAAAATGTTACCTGTTAATTAAGATTATGAGTACTGAAATAGGTATTATTGGCGGGACTGGTATTTATGATGCTAAGCTTGTGAATAATCTAAGAAAAGTCAAGATTGATTATCCTTACGGCGAGGCTTCTGACTTCTTTTATGTAGGGGAATTTAAAAACAAGAAAACTGTTTTCTTGCCCAGGCATGGAAAAACTCATACTATTCCGCCGCATGAGATCAATTTCAAAGCAAACATCTCCGGCTTCAAGGAATTGGGCGTCAACAGGATTATAGCTTGCTGCGCTACTGGTTCTTTGCAGAAAGAATTGAAGCCAGGCGATATTGTAATCCCAGACCAGTTCATTGACTGGAGAAAAAGAGGAGTAACTTTTTATGACACTGGAAATGTTGCCCATGTTTCCTTGGCAGACCCATTTTGCCCAGAGTTGAGGCAATTGTTGATAGAATCCTGCAAATCTCTTGGCATTAAATGCCACAAAAAAGGAACTTATGTTTGTATAGAGGGTCCGAGGTTCTCGACAAGAGCTGAAAGCAGAATGTTTAGGAATCTTGGAGATGTAATTGGAATGACAGGAATACCAGAAGCTATTCTAGCAAGAGAAAAAGAGATTTGCTTTGCGATTATAGCGACAGTAACAGATTTTGATGTCTGGGCTGAAACACCAGTTTCTACGGATGGAATAGTTAAAGTGATGAAAGAAAACACAGAGAAAGTGAGATCAATACTTGAGGAGACTATACCAAAAATCCCCGAAAAAAGAAACTGTGTATGTAAAGATGCCTTGAAAGATGCTTTTGTGTGATAATACTTTATTTCTGTAATTCTATTTCTTGTTGGTATGATAATCTCAATCGGCACAATAGGTTTAGACACTACCAGAACACCATTCAAAACTGTGGAAAGGGTTTTAGGCGGGGCAGCTGTTTATTCAGGATTATCAGCGAGCTTCTTCTCGAAGACAGGATTAGTCGGGGTAATAGGCAAGGACTTCCCAGAGAAGTATTATAAAACATTGAAAGAGAAGCTGGATCTATCAGGAGTAAAGGTAGACAAACAAGGCAAGACCTTTTTCTACGACTCCACCTTTGACTACGGCTTCACAAAAAGGCAAGCCAACAAGACAGAACTGAATGTAATTGAAAATTTTAGGCCAAAGCTGCCTGAAACCTACAGAAAAGCTGACTATGTTTACCTCGCGAACAATGACCCTGACCAGAATCTTGAAGCTTTAAGCCAAGTTATTAAACCGAAATTAACCGTATGCGACACGATCGAATATTGGATCCTTAACAAGAAGAAGCAAGTCGAGAAAATGATGTCCTGCGTAGATGTTGTTGTGCTGAATGACGACGAGATAAGGCTATTGACTAAAGAGCCGAACCTGATTAAAGCAGCCAAGAAAGTCTTATCACTAGGGACTGATTATGTGGTTGTCAAGAAAGGAGAGCATGGCTCACTTTTGATTTTTGATGATGTTGTTTTTCCTGCTCCTGGCTATCCAATGGAAGATGTGGTTGATCCTACTGGAGCTGGCGACTCATTTGCCGGAGGATTTTTAGGTCACATCTCGAGAATAGGTAAACTAAACGAACAAACCCTTAAGGAAGCTGTGATTTACGGAAATGTCATGGGGTCATTTGCTGTCGAAGACTTCAGCGTCAACAGATTTTTAAGATTAAAAGCAGAAGATATTGAGGAAAGATATCAGACGTATAGGAATATTGTTAAATTTTAGGAGGTAGATTATTTTGGATTACAAAGTCAAAGACATTAAGCTTGCAGAGCAAGGAAAGCTCAAGATTTCGTGGGCGGAAGACCACATGCCGGTCATGATGAAGATTCAGGACGATTTCAGGAAGAACAAGCCTTTCAAAGGCTTAACTATAGGATGCTGTTTGCATGTCACTAAGGAAACCGCTGTTCTTATGAAAACCCTGACGGCAGGTGGTGCAAAAGTGGGCTTATGCCAGTCCAACCCTTTGTCTACTCAAGATGATGTTGCTGCTGCGCTTGCCGAGGAAGGCATTCATGTTTATGCATGGAGAAGCTGCAATAACGAGGAGTATTACTGGTCTGTCAACCAAATCCTAGACCTTAAGCCGAACATTACGATAGACGATGGGGCTGATCTTATCTCAGTCATCCATTCGAAGCGGCAGGAACTGATCAAGGATGTGTACGCTGGCCAGGAAGAAACTACAACTGGCGTGATAAGGCTTAGGGCGATGGAGAGAGATCATGCATTGAAATACCCGATTATTGCGATTAATGATACGCCCACGAAGCACATGTTTGATAATTATTATGGAACCGGGCAGTCAACAATTGACGGGATTTTGCGTTCAACTAATATCATGTTTGCTGGCAAGACTGTAGTTGTTGGAGGGTATGGATATTGTGGCAGCGGTATAGCCTTAAGAGCTAAAGGCATGGGTTCAAATGTTATAGTCACAGAAGTAGATCCAGTAAAAGCTTTGAAAGCATTAATGGATGGCTATCAAGTAATGCCTATGAAGGAGGTAGCAAAAGTCGGGGATATATTTGTCACATCAACTGGAGACAAGACTATTATTGGAGAAGAACATTTTAACTTTATGAAAGACGGCGCTATAGTCGCTAATTCTGGGCATTTCAACGTGGAGATAGATGTCAGAGGGCTTGAGAAAATAGCAAAAAGCAAGAAGACTATAAGAGAAAACACAGTTGAATATACCCTTAAAAATGGAAAAAAGATATACCTCCTTGCCGAAGGCAGACTTGTCAACCTTGCTGCTGCAGAAGGACACCCATGCGAGATTATGGACATGTCTTTTGCTGGACACGCTTTATCCGCAGAATATGTTGTTAAAAATCACAAAAACCTCGATAATAAAGTCTATATAGTCCCAGAGAATATCGACAAAGAGATAGCCAAGCTCAAGCTGGAATCCATGGGTATTAAAATAGACGAATTGACCCCAGAACAGGAGAAATATCTGAATTCTTGGAAGGAAGGGACTTGATTGGCTATTCAACCATGAAGTTTCTTATAAATGAAAAAGATAAGTAGAATTAATATAAGAAGTGCAAAAATAAGTGATATTACAATCGTTGATTTATTGGATCTTCTTTTTCCCATTTTTATCCCACCCTTCTTCCAAAAAAATAGCCTACTATAGCCCCTACTATAGCCCCAACTATAGAAAGTTCAGTACGATAAATTGAGGCAATCAAAATTCCGACTATAGCCCCGATTATTCCCCATATAGCTTGCTCATTCCTTGCCATTCGATATCCACGCTCCAAGTATTGCACCTAAAATTAAAAAACCAATCTGTAAACTCAACTCTTTATCAATCCATTTGTTTATGAGAGAAAAGATTAACACAATAGTCAAGATGATAATTAACAATAAGGTAATAATATTCTTAAACCATCTCCCAAAAATATTTTCTATATATGGATTAATTTTTATCCCAGTCATTAATTATTTTATAGTAGACATGTTGCTTAATTAAACATAAAATTCTATCCAATCTAACCATATCCATTTGACTTGTTTACATTATTTTGAAATTTACTAATCCGCCAACA
>Ga0210015_1000494_pt1 | contig 40703 bp, 38 predicted proteins | sample CryGeymeta201522_FD_185471 | JGI IMG/M metagenome (GOLD analysis project Ga0210015, IMG submission 185471) | Groundwater microbial communities from Crystal Geyser aquifers in Utah, USA - Crystal Geyser metaG 2015-22 (SPAdes) (version 2) | ecosystem: Environmental > Aquatic > Deep subsurface >...
AGTCGTTTGATTAGACGAGATTTTCCTGAGTTAGCTAGTAAGTATTTCTACAGTAAACCTTATTTTTGGACAGGTGCTTATTTTGTGGCAAGTTGTGGTGGTGTCACTGTAAGTCAGCTAAAAAAATATGTTGAGAATCAAAAAACTCCTCAAAAATAAGGAATTAAAATGTTTTATTTGCTGGTCAAAATTCCTGCCGTAGGCATTGCGTAGCAGTCCACCAGTTAATTTCTGTGGGATTTTTTTTTGTTGAGAAATAGCGGGAGTCCTCTTTTGACATTTAAGATAGACAAAATCGCACTAAAATCGAGAATATTACCCTTCATCTTTATTCTCAATTACTTGATTTTGATCGGTTAATGCACCTAATTTCTTTATTAATTGCTTATCCAGAGTTAGGTAATTTACAATATGCCTATCCTGATATTTTAGAGGAAATATTTGGTAATTCTGTTACTTTTGATGATGCTATTAGCGAAATAACAGCTATTATGGCTAAACTTAAAGGAAACATTTATGCTGATAAACTAGCTATTGAAAATGATTTACAATTCCTTATTAATTATGGATTAGTTAAACAGAATAATACTCAATTAAATCATGGTTTAAGTTTTATTGAACTAACAAATATTAACTATAATTGTGATGAAGTTATTACCCATTATGCTTCTGATAAATATATTTTTGAGAGAATATTAAATACTATAAAAACTATTATATTTTACCCTTTTTGTCAAGAACTTAACCCCATTATTTTACAAGAAATTAATGATAATAATGAAAAAAAATATTACAATCCTGATCCAAAAAAAAAATACATTCCAATTTGTGAAGGGCATTTAACTAATTTAACAGCACAATTATTAAGCATAGAAAAAATGTCTTTATCTTCTCTAAAAAGTCGTAAAGACTTACTCAGAAAAGATATTGAATTTATCCTTAAACCTTATCAAATTTTACCCAAAACTATGCGTAATGGTTATTTTCTCGGTACTGGTATCCTTTCTGAAGGAGAATTAATTAATACATTCCGTCTCCTGCAAACCCAAACCAAAAATATTGATGATCCTCTCGCCCTCAATTTATACAATAAATTTCAACAGAAAATGAAATGGGCTCATTTTGATGATAACTACATTTATCCTGTCAGAGCGATCGCCAATAGATCGATGATTGATATTGATTCATTAGACTTACAAACTTTGAGTAATCAGACACAGAGAATACAGGAAATTATTGAACAGGGAAAATTAGTAAAACTAAATAAATTTGCTAATCGTGGCAGTTATGAAGGAGAAGAAAAAGGAGCTTTTTGTGCATGGTTATTACAGATAGTTTTTTATAATTTTGCATGGTATCTAGGATTTGAACACGAAGGTGGAGAAAATAATAAATTATTCCGTTTTGAGCGGTTAGATAGACTTTATATTCAGCAGGAAATAGATAACAGTAGAACGATAACAGAGCAGAAAAAAGCATTAAATAAATTAACAAAATTGTTATCAGCTAGTTATGGAATATATTTAGGAAATAATGTTGAACGACAAAGATTATTTTTTAGCAGTAAGAAAGAGGAAAAAAAACAAATAGAAGTTACAGTAGAATTATGGTTTAGTGAAAAAATATTTGGCTTTATTGCAGAAGGAACAAAAAGATTCCCTAGTCAACAAATGAAGATGACAAAACCTTCTCGTTTAATATTTAAGAATAATCCCTCTTTATTTAGTTTAAGTAAAAGTAAAGATAAACAAAAACCTTATCGTTTTCAGGTAACACTACCAGAATGGTCACTAAATGATTTTGATTTGATTAGATGGATACTAGGCTTCGGCGGAGAGGTAACAGTACATAAACCTGAAATATTAAAACAGAAAATTATTGAATTATCTAGCAATACTATAAGAGTTTATCAAGACCAGAGTCCTCACTCCTAGTTGTCGGCATTTTTGTAGCCTGTTTCCATTAATTCCACTACCCCGAAGGATAGCGACAATAGTCAAGTTAAAGATAGTACTGAATATATTATCAATATTAAACATGTTTCCATTAATTCCACTACCCCGAAGGATAGCGACCCCGACGATTACGACTACCCTGTCGTTTTTGTCGATAAGTTTCCATTAATTCCACTACCCCGAAGGATAGCGACGGGGGGAAAAAGTAGAGAAGAGCGTTTGGTTCTTTACCGAAGTTTCCATTAATTCCACTACCCCGAAGGATAGCGACAGAAATAACTTGATCGCCGCCTAACATTCCCATCAGTAGTTTCCATTAATTCCACTACCCCGAAGGATAGCGACCCGATCTAGGTTACTTTGATTCTTTCTCTAGCTTCTTATACATTGTTTCCATTAATTCCACTACCCCGAAGGATAGCGACCCCCCTATTTTAACCCCTTACCCTGTCTAATGTCTAGGAGCAGTTTGCGAGGCTCATCAAAAAATATCCAAGATTGCTTTTTCTCTATCATAAAATACATAGTTAAAACCCTTGCTCTGTCTATTGTCGAGGCTCAGGACGAGTTTACTGGATTTGAGGTCATTTTGGTTGAGGGTCGCAGTCCTATAATAGACCTCTTGCAAAATAAAAAGTAAAATCTATTTTAGGATGAAAAACGTTAATTTCTTAACTCATTACTCATTACTCATTACTCCACTTCTGCAAGAAGTCTAATGATTGATTTTCCTTAATTTACTGGTTGCGAACCTGAGTGAAGAACCATGAGAAAAATTTGTTCAGTCAACCCTAATTGATTTAAAATTAACAGTAGAGACGTAACAAATAAACAAAAATTAAACACATAATCTATAACAGATTCTACAATCAATATATAGATATAGTTGTAGATTACTAAATAAAAATATATGGTAGCTTCTTTTAAATTATCAACGGATGTAATTCCTGTTAAATGTAGTGGTGCTTTTGCCCTCATGGACAGTCTTTGTCGTCATGGTGTCAAGCATATTTTCGGTTATCCGGGGGGTGCTATTTTACCTATTTATGACGAGTTATATCGCTCTGAAGCAAGGGGAGAATTGCAACACATCCTCGTCAGACATGAACAAGCGGCCGCTCACGCTGCGGATGGTTATGCCCGTGCAACGGGGAAAGTGGGGGTTTGTTTTGGTACTTCAGGGCCAGGGGCGACTAACTTAGTTACTGGTATTGCCACCGCACAGATGGACTCGATTCCCATGGTAATTATTACAGGACAAGTATCCAGAGCCGCTATCGGTTCTGATGCGTTTCAAGAAATTGACATTTTTGGCATTACTTTACCCATTGTTAAACATTCCTATGTGGCTCGTAACGCTAAAGATATTCCTTGGATTATTGCCCAAGCGTTTCATATCGCTAGTACAGGCAGACCAGGTCCTGTTTTAGTTGATATTCCTAAAGATGTTGGTTTAGAAGAATGTGACTATATTCCTGTTAATCCGGGAGAGGTGAAGTTATCAGGTTATCGTCCGACGGTTAAAGGTAATCCCCGTCAAATCACGGCGGCAGTAGAATTAATTGCCTCGGCAAAACAACCTTTACTATATGTTGGCGGTGGTGCAATTTCTTCTAATGCTTATGGTCAAATTCAAGAATTAGCCGAACGTTTCCAGTTACCTGTTACCACCACTTTAATGGGTTTAGGTGCATTTGATGAACATAATCCTCTTTCGGTGGGAATGTTAGGAATGCACGGTACTGCTTATGCTAACTTTGCTGTGTGTGAATGTGATTTATTAATTGCCGTTGGTGCTAGATTTGATGATCGAGTTACGGGTAAACTAGATGAATTTGCTGCTCGTGCAAAAGTAATTCATATTGATATTGATCCTGCGGAAGTTGGCAAAAATCGTCGTCCTGATATTCCTATTGTGGGTGATGTTCGTCAAGTTTTAGAACAGATTTTACAACGGGCTAGGGAGTTAGATTTACCCGAAGGAGATACTTTAACTCAAGATTGGTTAGCTAGAATTGATCGTTGGAAACAAGACTATCCTTTAGTTATTCCTCATCCCGATGAAACTATTTCCCCTCAAGAAGTAATTGTGGAAGTTGGTCGTCAAGCTCCTAATGCTTATTATACTACTGACGTTGGACAACATCAAATGTGGTCTGCACAATTCTTAAAAACAGGTCCCAATCGTTGGATTTCTAGTGCTGGTTTAGGTACTATGGGTTTTGGTTTACCTGCGGCTATGGGTGCAAAAGTAGCTGTACCTGATGAAGAAGTTATTTGTATTAGTGGTGATGCTAGTTTTCAAATGAATTTACAAGAATTAGCAACCCTTGCTCAATACAACATTAAGGCAAAAATTGTCATCATTAACAACGGTTGGCAGGGTATGGTTCGTCAATGGCAGGAAACTTTCTACGGTGAGCGTTATTCTTCCTCTAATATGGAAATTGGGATGCCCGATTTTCCTCTTTTAGCTCAGGCTTTTGGTGTTAAAGGTTTAGTTGTTCATCATCGTAGTGAATTATCTCAGGCGATCGCCGAAATGTTAAATTATGACGGGCCTGTATTGTTAGATGTTCATGTTAAACGAGATGAAAACTGTTATCCTATGGTAGAACCGGGAAAAGCTAACTCTCAAATGTTAGGACTACAAAAACAATCTCCTGATATTCCTAAGAAAGAAATCGTTATCTGTAATAATTGTGGTACAAGAAACCCTGCGGATAATCATTTTTGCCCTGAATGCGGTAGTAAACTGTAATTTTTTTTAAAAGTACTTTATAGTAGCGTAGCATTGTCATTTTAGATTTGATGTGCTGCGTTATTTTTGTTTAAAGTTAAATAATTATAAATCTAATCTTGATCATTTTCCTTGATAGAAGAGGAAGATAAATAGTTAACTTGAGTGGGATAAGCAAACTCTAATTGATAGTGAGAAAAAGCATTTTTAATAGCTAAATTAACCTCATTTCTTGCTAAACGATAAACTCTTATATCATTACTATCAACATAATAAATAACCTCAAAATTAAGGCTAAAATCACCAAAACCATAAAAATAAGCTAAGTCAAAAGTTATATTTTCAATATTATTTATGGCTTTTTCAATTATGTCTGGAATTTGAGCTAATATTTTATTATCAGTTTCGTAAATAACTCCAATTTTTAAAATAACTTGTCTTTGCTCCATGCGTTTAAAATTACGCAATCTTGAATTAGTTAAATCGGTATTTGCTAAGATTAATTGTTCTCCCGTTATAGCTTTTATTCTTGTTGTTTTGATGCCAATATGTTCTACATGACCAATAAAATCACCTACGGATATTAAATCAGAAATTTCAAAAGGGCGATCAAAAAGTATTGCAAAATAGCTAAATAAGTCTTGTAAAATTCCTTGAGAAGCTAAAGCTAAAGCCACACCACCAATACCTAAACCTGCAATAATTGCGGCTATATCAAAACCTAAATTACTCAGGATAGAAATAAGTCCTAATCCCCAAAATATAATTCTAATGGCAGGAAATAAGGCTTTAATATTTCGTTCTATTATGGAGTCTGAATTGTGATATTTTTCACTATAATAATAAATAACAATTTTTGATATATCTACTAAAAATTTAGTGACATAAATTGTGGTTATAATAATAACAATAGTTTTAACTGTAGCTAAAATTGCAGGATTTAATTGTGCTTCTTTTATTGCTAAATATAACAACCCAAAATAAGCGATAGGTACAAAATATTTATCAACAATTTCTATAATTTGATCTGTGAGGATATTTTCTGTTTTTTTACTAAATTTTTTAAGTTGTCTAAAAATAATATTTCTACTAATTTTAAGAAAATAATAACCTAAAATGAGAATACTAAAAGCGATAATTAAATCTGTAATAAAATTTTGTAAACTGTCTGATAAATTAAAAATATTCTCTAACATTATTTCAATTAACGGCTATTTTAAGTAATAATTTAAGTTACCATCTTAACAATATTTTAATCTTGAGGTTATTTACCATGAAGTTATCTTTTTTGAAAATCAAATTATTATGGCGAAAATTATTATCTGTAATGATTATTTTTTGCTTAACAACCCTTATTTCTTCTTGTAGTTTTAACAATGCTCCACAGAATCAATCAAGACTTATTCAAGCTATTTTAAGTGATCCCAAAACATTTAATGCCGTTTTATCTCAAGAATCCCCTAATATTTTCGGTTTAACCTACGAAGGATTAGTTATCGAAAATCCTCTCACGGGGAAAATTGAACCAGCTTTAGCACAATCTTGGACTATTTCTGAGGATAAATTAAGCATTATTTTTACCTTAAAAAAAGATTTAAAATGGTCTGATGGTGAACCTTTAACCGTTGATGATGTAGTTTTTAGTTATAACCAATTATATCTTAATGAGGAAATTCCTTCTAATGCTAGAGATAGTTTAAGAGTAGGACAAAGTAAGGCTTTACCTATAGTTGAAAAAGTTAATAATTTACAAGTTAAATTTACAATTCCTGAACCTTTTGCACCTTTTTTAGAAAGTACTGGTTTATCAATATTACCTCAACATATTTTAGCGGAAAAAGTGACCACTAAAGGAAAAGATGGTAAACCTATTTTTCTCTCTTTTTGGGGTGTAGATACTCCTCCAGATCAATTAATAGTTAATGGTGCATATAAATTAAAAAGTTATGCTACTTCTCAACGATTAATTTTCACTAAAAATCCTTATTATTGGCAAAAAGATGAAAATAATAATCAACTACCTTATATTGAAGAAGTTGTGTGGGAAATTGTTGAATCTACAGATACTTCTATTGTACAATTTCGTTCTGGTAATTTAGATTCTATTGCCGTTTCTCCTGAATATTTTTCCTTACTTAAAAAAGAAGAAAATCGAGGTAATTTTACTATTCATAATGGTGGTGCTGCTTATGGTACAACTTTTATGAGTTTCAATCTTAATCAAGGTTCAAGAAATGGAAAACCCCTTATTGATCCTATCAAATCTAAGTGGTTTAATAACGTTAATTTTCGTAAAGCGATCGCCTATAGTATTAACCGAGAAAGAATGATTAACAATATTTATCGAGGTTTAGGAGAAGCGCAAAACTCACCAATTTCTGTACAATCACCTTTTTATGATGCCACCATTAAAGGATATAATTATGATCCAGAATTAGCAAAAAAAATACTATTACAAGAAGAGTTTAAATATGATGAAAATGGAAGGTTATTAGACAACGAAAATAATGAAGTAAGATTCACTTTATTAACCAACGCAGGAAACAGAATTAGAGAATCTTTAGGTTCACAAATAAAGCAAGATTTAAGTCAAATTGGTATCACCGTTGACTTTAGTCCTATCGCTTTTAGTGTATTAGTAGATAAGCTCACAAATTCTTTAGATTGGGAAGCTCATATTATTGGTTTTGGTGCAGGAAATGAACCTAATGGCAACTCTAATTTATGGTTTCCTGACGGTAATTTACACCTTTTTAATCAAAAACCCCAACCAGGAAGGCCCCCAATTCAAGGTAGAATTATCGCTGATTGGGAAGCTAAAATTGGTAATTTATACATTGAAGGTGCGAGGGAATTAAACTTTGAAAAAAGAAAGAAAATTTACGATGAAACTCAACAATTAGCCCAAGAATATTTACCACTAATTTATTTAGTTAATCCTTATTCTTTAGCCGCCGTGAGAAATCGTATTGAGGGAGTTGAATATTCAGCTTTAGGAGGTGCATTTTGGAATTTAGAAAAACTTAAAATTAAACAAAATTAACCTAATCTAATCGTGAAAATTGACTAGCAATATCACTATCAGTAAAATTAGCCACCCAACCTTGAGGATTATTAAAAAAACGAATTGCAATAAAATCAGGATTCTCTCCCATATCGAACCAATGACGAGTATTTGCAGGTACACTAATTAAATCGCCTCTAGTGCATAACACTTCAAATACTTGATTTTCGATGTGTAAACTAAATAAACCTTTACCATGAACAAAAAAACGAACTTCATCTTCACTATGGGTATGTTCGTTTAAGAATTTCTCTCGGAAAGCCTTTTTCTGAGGATTATCCCTCGTTAAACTGACAACATCAACACTTAAGTAACCTTCCTCCTGAATCAATTTATCAACTTCACGTTTATAACCTGTTAAAACTTCCTCTTGAGTTGCACCAGATTTTAAACTCTCGATGGTTTGCCATTGTTCAAATCTTACCCCAACTTGTTTTAATTCATTGATAATTTTAGTTATTTTGTCAGCTTCACCGACAGTATTACTATCAAAAATTGGTGTGGTTGGTTTATCGTCATCAAATATTTTTAAACTACTCATAATTTACCTTTAATATTCATAATTTTTAATTCACATTCCATTAAATATTCTATCGCTTCCAAATGTCGTAAAGCCGAAGCCATATCCTTACCCCAAGTATAAACTCCATGCCCTCGAATTAGATAACCCCAACAAGGAATATCTGTTTTTAAATAGTTAATAACTTCCTCCGCTAAAATCCCTATGTCTTGAGTATTTTCAAAAATTGGCATTTTAACGACACTTTCATGGGTAGAAATACCGCTAAACGCCTTTAATAACTCATAACCTTGCCATTGCCAAAAAGACTCATTAATTAATAAAGAAAGTATAGTACTATTAATAGAATGAGTATGCAACACACAGCCTAGAGAATTATCCCAAGCGTATAAACTGGTATGAAGGAGAGTTTCCGCCGAAGGTTTTTTATCGTCTTGAGGATTTCCTTTCAAATCCACTACCATAATATCATCAGGGGTTAACTTACCTTTATGTTTACCCGACACAGTAATGGCACAATAATTATTATCTAACATGACGGAAAAATTACTGCTAGTGGCAGGAGTCCATCCTTTAGCGTCTAAAAAATTAGCTGTCTCAATAATACTATAAGTTGCTTTGTGTAAATCTTCTGATGAATAAGTCAATTTCACTAATCCTTTTAAATCAAAATTCATTATAAATTATCCCTCAGTAATTAGCAATCTAATGAATCGAAAGTGTACCATTAAAACTTCATAAAGTGCTTTATTTTTTCTCGCAAAGACGCAAAGGCGCAAAGATGTTAATGTAATAAGATCAAGATTAGATAAGGTACAAAGGTTTTTTACATTTATTCACTATTGTTATATTTGAACTTTTTTATGAATAATCAATTATTTTACGGCGATAATTTAGAGGTTTTAAGAAGACATATTAAAGATGAATCGGTGGATTTATGTTATATCGATCCTCCCTTTAATTCTAAGCGTAATTATAACCAAATTTATAACAATATTGGTAAAGAAGATCGCGCTCAAGCACAGGCTTTTATTGATACTTGGACTTGGGATGATTTAGCTAATTTAGGTTTAGTTGAAATTAAAGAAAATTATCATGGTAAATTCACTCAAAAAACCGTTGACTTAATCTGCGGATTAGAGCCAGTTTTAGGCAAGGGAAGCCTTTTTGCTTATCTCGTTAATATGACTTTAAGAATAGTGGAAATTCATCGAGTTTTAAAGCCTACAGGTAGTTTTTATCTTCATTGTGATCCCACTGCGTCTCATTATTTAAAATTAGTTTTAGATGCCATTTTTTGCTCTCAAGGCGGTGATTTTATCAATGAAATTATCTGGACATATGATTCTGCTGGTAGAGCAACTAAAAATTTTCATAAAAAACATGATGTAATATTTTGGTATAGTAAAAATTCTAAAAGTTGGATTTTTAATGGCAAAATAGAAGGAGTCGGAGTAGAAAGAAATGCAACTAACCATATGAAACTAGGAGAAGAAAATGGAAGAAAATATTATCAAAAAGTAGATAAAAAATCAGGAAAAATTTATAAATGGTATTTAGATGATTGTAAAATTAGAAATGATTGGTGGGATGATATAAATGCGTTAAATAGCGAACCTGCGGATGTTATTTATATAAATGCGTTAAATCGAGAAGATAGAGAAAGATTAGGCTATCCTACCCAAAAACCAAAAGCATTATTAGAGCGCATAATTAAAGCTAGTAGTAATGAAAATGATGTTATTTTAGATGCCTTTTGCGGTTGTGGTACAGCGATTGAAGTTGCCCAATTACTAAATAGAAATTGGATAGGCATTGATATAACTTATCAAAGTATTGGGGTAGTTATTAAACGATTAGAAGATACTTTTGGTAAAGGTGTTTTAGAAAATATCACCCTTAATGGTATTCCTAAAGATATGGAATCTGCCTCCGCTTTAGCCTTGAAAAAAGATGATCGCACCCGCAAAGAATTTGAAAAATGGGCGGTTTTAACCTATACTAATAATCGTGCAATAATTAACGATAAAAAAGGTGCAGATAAGGGCATTGACGGTATCGCTTATTTTGATAGTGGTAAAGATAAACCAGAAAAAATTATTATTCAAGTCAAATCAGGGAAGGTAAAATCAGGAGATATTAGAGATTTATTAGGTACAATTGCCATAAACGAAGCAACTTTAGGAATTTTTATTACTCTTAACCCGCCCACAAAAGATATGATTAAAACTGCCAAAGAAATAGGAATTTATCAAAGTAAATTTATGAGTAATCCTGTGGATAAAATTTCTATAGTTACCGTAAGAGAGATAATTGAAGAACAAAAAAGACTTGATATAAGATTAGTTTTAGAAGTGTTGAAAAGTGCTGAAAAACAAACGGAAATTAAAAGCGATCAAATTAACATTAATTTTTCTGAGTAAATAAAAAAAGAAAATAGATTTTTTTTAGGCTTATTACAGTTTAAAAATTTGCATAAAAATTCAATCTTATCCTGATAAATAAATGTTGCTTTAAATTCTAAAATTTTATGGTAGAAATTATTATTTGCGGTGTGCCTGAAGTTAACGACTATATTACTCAGATCTTGCACCTCGTTAAAAATTAACTGGTGATGCTAGGGCAAAGGGCAAGGGGCAAAGGACAAAGGGATTAAAATTGACTCAAACTATACTAAAATTGATTTTTTGACTTTTGTTTATTAAGTATTTTTGATCTGATGCAAGATCTCAGTATTATTGTATTTTAAACTACTTTAGGGAATTAGAAAAATTAACCGATAGTTGGTGCTAAAAATTTAATGGTTAAGGTAATAACAGCTAAAAGTAAACCACCGATAACACTTATAAAAATTCCTCTGTTAGTAAACTCAAGATTATCAATCCTTTTGTTAGTATCATCTAGTCTTTTCCCTAATCCATTAACATCGCTTTTAATGGTAGCTACATCAACTTTAATATCGTTTAAATCCTTAGATATACTTTCAAATTTAGAGTTAATCAAATCTTTTAACTCTCTTAAATCATTGTCTGTTACGGTACTCATGGTAAACTTCTATTATGAATAAGTCTTGTTAGCGGTAATTGCTACTTAATCCTAACTCCTAACTCTCATTTTAATCTCATTTATCTTATTTTTCATCTTTTTTATATCAGAAAACTTAAATGCGGATTTTTACTGATAATCAACCTTACTATAAATAATAGGGGATTTAAGGTGATTTGATGATAAGTATTCATGGAAAATTAATTGTATAGAGGCAATCGATTTTAAACCCATTGTTACCATAATGAGTAAGAAAAATAAAATACACAATTAATATTAATTACTCACTTATCAATAAATCTAAAATCTTCCATTAACTAATGATAATTGTTTAAGATTTAAAGTGAAATAATAAAAACTCAGTGTTGTCTTGAAATGACGTTAAAGTAAGTTTATTCTCTTGTTTAATAGCCGCACCATCACCTGTTTTTAATGTTTCTGTATTGAGATTTAATTCTCCTTTTACCATCTGAATCCAACTATAATCATCTTGTTTTAATTCATAGTTAATTTGTTCATTACAATCTAAGATTACCCCATATAAATCTACATTTTGATGAATTTTTAATGAGTTTTCTCTACCGTCAGCAGAAGCTAATAAACAAAGTTTTCCTTTTTTTTGTGCCGAAGAAAATGATTTTTGCTCATAACTTGGAGTTAAATTTCTAGTATCTGGAGTAATCCAAATTTGCAATAAATGGACAGATTCTTCATCAGAATGATTATATTCACTATGACGAATTCCAGTACCTGCCGTCATTCTTTGCACTTCTCCTTCGGGAATTGTTGCTATATTATTAATACTATCTTTATGTTCTAATTCTCCCTTAATTACATAAGTAACAATCTCCATATCTTGATGTCCATGAGTACTAAAACCCTGACTAGGTGCAATAATATCTTCATTAATTACCAATAAATTGCCAAAACCTGTATATTGAGGATCATAATAACTACCAAAAGAGAAAGTATGTTTTGTGTCTAACCAACCAAAATTTAAGTTTCCTCTTTCTGTTGAAGGGCGAATTTTTATCATTTTTTTCCTTTAATTAGATACATGATATTTTTAACTATAACAATTAAAGCTGAGAAAAAGTTTAAGATTTTTCTGACTTTTCTGATAGGATAATCAGTAATTATTAATGAAAAATTAATTATAAATATCAAGTAATAAGTGTAAGATATTATTATATTCAAAATATCAATTATTAACAAAAAAATAATTTTCACCACTAAAATATATATGAAAAGACGTAATTTTTTATCTATAAGTATTTTTAGTCTTCCCTTATTTTTAGGAGTAACTGAAGTTAAATCAGAGGAAAATAAATCTAAGAAAGTATTTTTATCTGATCAAGAATGGCAAAAAAAACTTACTGCACAACAATATCAAGTCTTAAGAAAAGAAGGTACAGAGAAACCTTTTTCTAGTCCTTTAAATGATGAAAAAAGAAAAGGAGTTTATACTTGTGCAGGATGTAATTTGCCTTTATTTAATTCATCAACTAAATATAATAGTGGTACTGGTTGGCCTAGTTTTTATGATAGTATAGCTAATGCTATTGAGACGAAAAAAGATTTTAAATTATTTATTCCACGCACAGAATATCACTGTAGTCGATGTGGTGGTCATCAAGGTCATGTTTTTATTGATGGACCAAAACCAACGGGAAAACGCTATTGTAATAATGGTATTGCTTTAAAATTTATTCCTGAAAATAGTTAATATTGATGATAAAATTATTAACTTATTACTATCATCACTCTTCATCTTTATGAGCAATTAATTGTAAATATAGACCAAGAAGAAAAGTAATAAATTATATTATCTTAATAATAAGAGATGAAGTGATTTTTATTTCTTATTTTAAGGTTTTTAAAATCAATAAATTCTAACTAATTTTTTCTTATTTACCTATAATTATTTCTAAAAAATGCCTAATAATCTAAAAAACATCTTTAATTATCGAAAATTGTCAGCAATATTTAGTAAATTTAAAAAAGTCTTATTTATCACTATTTTTTCTTTTCTAATAATAACTTCTTTTGCCCATGCTGACACCGCAAAAATTGAAAAAGCTACTTTTGCAGGAGGTTGTTTTTGGTGTATGGAATCGCCTTTTGACGAAATAAAAGGAGTTTTATCCACAACTTCAGGTTACACAGGAGGCAATGTCAAAAATCCCACTTATAAACAAGTAAGTAATGGTAAAACAGGTCATACGGAGGCGGTAGAAATCAAATATGATAGTAATTTGGTCAATTATAGTCAATTATTAACTATTTTTTGGCAAAATATCGATCCTACTGTAAAAAATAGACAATTCTGTGATGTGGGAAGTCAATATCGTAGTGGTATTTATTATCATAATGAAACACAAAAAAAATTAGCGGAAGAAACTAAAGCAAAAGTGGAAAAACAACTTAAAAAGCCTATTTTTACTGAAATAAAATCCGTTACTACCTTTTACCCTGCCGAGGATTATCACCAAGATTATTACCAAAAAAATCCTCTTCTTTATAAATATTATCGTTATCGTTGCGGTAGGGATCAAAGATTAACCGAAATTTGGAAATAAACACTAAACAAATAAAATATAGAGAATTAATTAAGGTGAAAATTTCTCATGAGTTAAAAACGGAAAAATCCTTCGCTTTTAATAATTCTCGAAGATAAAAAGTAATTAAGCTATACTTTAAAAGTAATATAAAAATCTAATTTATCCCTATCTTTTTTTATTGCTTAATTATTCATTTTCGATAACGCAAACAATCCGAAAACCAATAAAATTATAACTAGAATCAGCAGCATAATTTCCTCTTTTTGCACTACGACAATATTGTGAAGATAATGACCAAGATCCACCTCTGACAACTCTTGGTTGATTACCCATGTTAGATTGATAAGGTGATCCGTCTTTTGGTTTTTGAATATAACTATTTAGATAATGATCTTCACACCATTCCCATACATTCCCATGAACATCATATAAGCCAAAAGGATTAGGATAAAAGTTATCCACAGAAGTAGTTTTTTTCTCAAATTTACCAGTATTTTTTTTACTATCGTGATTATTTTTTGCGTCATAATTAGCAAAATCTTGAGTTATCATCTCTCCAAAGAAAAACGGTGTTTTCGTATTGCCACGACAACTATATTCCCACTCGGATTCAGTAGGTAAGCGATAAGTTCTACCCGTATATCTACTTAAGCGTTTACAAAATTCTTGGACATCTAACCATGATACTTTTTCTACTGGTAAATTATCCCCTTTATAAAAAGAAGGGTTATGTTTAATGACTCTACTGATTTTAGGAAAAGATGAAACCGTACGCCATTGTATTTGAGTTATGGGATATTTACTCACATAAAAAGAGTTTAAACTAACTAAATGTTGAGGACTTTCGTCTTTATCTCTCCCCATTTCGTTATTATTAGATCCCATCATAAATGATCCTGACGGTATAAAAATCATATCAAGATTAACTCCTTCCCCTAAATATTCCACAAAAAATTGTCCCGTATTAGAGATAATATTTTTCTTGACACTAGACATTAAACCAAATAATTTTTTTTCTGGTTCAATGGTGATAGTTTCAAAGGTGAATTTTTCGATGTTGGGATAATTCGTTTTTGGATGAATAATTGATGGTGGAATAACAATCATGGAGTTTTTTTGAACAATAGTTTCGTCAATTTCCTCCTCTAAGGAAAAGATTGAAAGACGTTTCTCTGGCACAATTTCTTCGGGAGTAAGAATATTATTCTCCGCAACACCACTTTCTTTAAATAGTTGTAACCAATCTCGTAAATATTGAGGACGTTGTTTTTGATTTAACTCCATACCCTTAATAATAGCTTTATTGAAGCGATCGCTAATATCTGGGTTAAACTGTTGAGGAGAGATTAAATCTTTATACTCCCTAAATTTAGCAGGAGTAGGTAATTGTGCCGTAACTAACACATAAAGGGTAGCGGCTAGGGAATAAATATCAGTACATGGCTTAATATTATTATGTTCTATGGATTGCTGTTCTGGAGGGGAAAAACAATCTATCATGACATTTTTATTTTTTCTTGGCGCTAAGGCAAACAACTTCACCGCTAATCCATAATCTGTTAAAATCGGCTCTTGGGAATTTTGATCAATAATAATATTTTGAGGTTTTACATCTTCATGAATACATCTATTTTGATGAAGAATATTTAAAGCTGAGGCAATTTTATTAATTAATTTTAAGGCTTCTGAAGGTTCAAATTTTCCATAACGATCAATATAAGTAGCTAAATCTAATCCTTCAACATAATTCATAACCATATATGCCTGATTATCTTCTAAAAAAACTTCAGGATAAAGGTGTGTGATATAAAGATTTTGACATTTATTTGCTACTTGCTGGGCTTGTTGAATTAATTTTTCTTCCAATTCTTCTGCATTATTAGCAGATTTCCAAAAGAGATTAATAGCTTTTATGGTAACCAGTTGAGAACTTTTCGTGTCTTTTGCTCGATAATAAAATCCTGAACCACTCCTAGGTAAAATAGATTCAATAATATATTGACCTTTATTTAATTGTTTTCCTTTTTTCCAATTGCTCATGAACACTCAAACTGGTTTTACTGCTAATTAAATCATAATAACATTCAAGGTGTATAGATAATTTTAGTCATAAAATGAAAAAATAATAAACCCTAACATAATATTAAAAAGTTAAGGTTTATTAATAGGTGATAAAACGTTATTTTTTTGCCACTTGTTGAGTTAAAATTTCTATAGCTTTTTTAAATTGTGCATCTTCGATAGTACCCACTTTTTCTCTATCTTTAATTAATACTTCCTTGTCAGCATCCGTTAACTCATAAACCACATCAGGAGTAATACCATGTTTGTTTATATCTCTACCGTCGGGAGTTAAATATTTAGCGATAGTCACTGCCATACCCGAACCATCACCTAAACCTCGTACCGATTGTACTAAGCCTTTACCGAAGGTTTGTGTACCAACAATGGTAGCTCGTTTATGATCTTGTAACGCTCCTGAAAGAATTTCACTAGCACTAGCTGATCCTCCATCAACTAAAACAACTACTGGTTTTTTCGTCAAAGCTGTCTTATTAGCGGTATGTGCATCAACCTCTCCCACCCGATCAACAGTAGTAACAATTTTACCTTCATCGATAAACATTCTAGCAATCTCAACACTAGAATATAGTAAACCCCCTGGGTTTGAGCGTAAATCGAGAATATAACCAGCAACGTTATCTTTTTCTCCTTGTATGATAGCTTGTTTCATCTCAGCGGCGGCGTTACCACTAAATTGAACTAAACGAACATAATCCACTTTACCTAACTTAGAATCAGTATCTATTCTGGCTTTAACTGGATGTATCTCAATAGTTGCTCTGGTAATGTTAAAGTTTAGAGTTTTTCCGCCTCTTTCAATCAAAATAGTAACCGATGTATTTGGTTTACCTCGAATTAAAGATACTGCGTCATTAAGTTCCATTCCTTTGGTACTTTTACCATCAATTTCTCGGATAATGTCCTTAGAAACAATCCCCGCTTTAAAGGCAGGAGTGTCTTCTATGGGGGAAATAACTACTATTTCTTGAGTTTTTTCATCTTTGGAAATTTGGATACCAATACCAGTCAATTCTCCTGAAGTGTCAATTTGCATAGACTTAAATTCTTCTGGATTCATGAATCGAGTATAGGGATCATTTAGCTTTTTGAGCATTTCCCGTATAGCTGTATAGGCTTCTTCTTTATCTTTATACTGTTTATCTAAATATTCTGTTCTAACTTCTCGCCAATCTTCCCCGTTAAAAGTTCCATCAACATAATTACGATTAACAACTTGCCAAACTTCATCTATTATCTCTTTTGGGCTATCCTGAAAAAAAGCCTGACTTTGGGAAAAACGAAGTCCAAAACCCGTAATGGCTACACTGGAAATAGCTAATGCAGTTGTACTTAGAACTAATCCACGTTTAGTAATTCTCATATTCTAAAATCTGTACTGAAAACTTATAGAAGGATTGAAAATCTCAAAGTTAAAATAAAAGGTCATTAAACAAAAGTACTTGTTAATTTTAACTAAAAGTTGCGTATCTCTTAAAATACTAACACAATTTATCAATTAGCAATGGGTTTTGAATCATCTGGATTTTCCCCTGATTAAAAAGCTGATATTTTTACTCAGATAACTGATGTTACGCAAAAATAGAATTAATTGTTGGTTTGAAGTGTCAGGTGTCGGGTTAAAGAATTGACAAGAAACATAAGTTTATTGATTTTCTTCTTTTTCTTGTAGAAGAATGAGGAAAGGGTTGCATTAACTTGCCTTTAGGATTCTAAACTTAATGTTAATGTCGAAGTAAATCTTTTGACGGAGGAATCACCTAAGTTCTTTTGTGTCTGAAACCTGAAACCTAGTACCTGCAACCTGAAACCTAGTACCTGCAACTGAAACCTAGTAAAAACATTTGAATTAGTGCGTAACTTTGAGTCAGATAATTAAAACCTAGAGTTCCCGTGATACATTAAAATAGTTGTATTTCATAATTCAATGTTGAGAATAGATTATAGCGTTAATAGATAAATCAAAACATGAGTGAAAATATAAAAAAACCAGATTTTACTGATAATTTAATTAAGTCCAATCAAGTTTTCGATGATGTAAAGTCATCTTTATCGGCGGAGGGGGTTATAAATGAAATTCCGCCGAAACAATTAACTTATGTAAAAAAAGAAAAAATATCTTATTCAGGGAAAATTATTATTTCTTTATTGGTTTCCGTAGTTGGTATTTTATATCACAATAATTGGTTAGGAGTTACAGGCTCAATTTTAGCTTTATGTTTTGCCGCTATTCAAGTAATTCCAGCTACACAGGAGTGGATTAGTTTTTTTCTGACTCCCAAAGAAAGACAAACTTTGATTGGTTTTATCGGATTAATTATTGCCACAGGAATTATAGCTAATTATTTAGGGATTTATCAACGCATTGGTTTATGGTTGAATCAGTTTAAATATGACGAATTTGGCTCTTGGGCTGAATGGGTAGGAGCTTTAGGACAAATTATGATTGCTATGTTAGCGGTTTATGTCGCATGGCAACAGTATGTAATTTCTAAAGATTTAACTATCCAACAAAATCGCATTACTCAACAACAAACTATTGATGCTTATTTTCAGGGTATTTCCGATCTAGTTTTAGGTCCTGATGGTTTATTAGAGGATTGGCCTCAAGAACGGGCGATCGCAGAGGGGAGAACTGCGGCAATTTTAGGCAGTGTTGATTCATCAGGGAAAGCAAAAATATTACGTTTTTTGTCTCGATCTCGTTTAATCACACCTTTAAGAAGAGATAGTCATTTAGGGAGACCAATTTTAGATGGTGCGGGAGGTTATGCCGAAGATCGAGAATTTGGTACAAGGGTAATTAATTTAGGAGTGGTGTTAGCTGGGTGTAATTTTATGGGGCAAGATTTACGGTGGATTGATTTAAGTGAAGCAAATTTAGTTCGAGCAGATATGTCTAAATGTGATCTGGTGAAAACAAATTTATCTCGTACGGTTTTATACGAAGTAAATTTAAAAGAAGCGGATTTAAAATCAGTAAAGTTATTTTATGGCAATTATAATACGGCAAGTCCTCGCAGTCGTACAGAAGTGCCAAATTACAATACAGGAGAATATACAGGAGCAGTAATTGAAAAATCAAATTTAACAGGAGTAAAAAATCTCAGTGAAGAAAATCGTTACTATTGTTGTTGTTGGGGGGGGGAATATACTCGTTCGACAATACCAGGAGGGTGTCAAGGTATTCCTAATTGTTTAGAAGTATCGGAAAAACAAATAGAATAAAAAACATTAGATTGCTTTGAGAAATTATGGCAAAGGGTGTAGATTTTGATAATTTTTGCAGAGATATGTGCATTAAAGACGATTAACTAAATCTCTGGCTTTGGTGATAGTTTCAGGCAATACTCCCACAATGAGAGCAAATACCGCATCAGGTACATTTTTTGCGGTTTCGGCATCAAACCAATGTTCAAATTGATTAAGTATCACTTGCGCCCTTTCATGAGATAAAGGATTATCAATAATTTGTTTTGTTAATTTTACCCATTGCCGTCTAATTAGATAAGCTCGTTGTCTGTCTTGGTTGTTTAATGGTTCAAGAAGGGATAAATTACCCACAGGAATAACATCTTGAAGATCTTGATCAAAACATCCCCCGATAATTGCTCCTGGCCCTGCAAATTCAGCATAATAAGTTTTAATTAAAATTAAGCCATTTTTTCTTTTTGGATTGATGATTAATAAATTTTTCTGGCGTAAAAAATGATCTAATTCACAGGAGGCTGAATTTGAAGCAACACTCATAATCAAATAGACTTAGTTAAAAGTAAACGACGTTTACTAGGAACAAATAAACTAAATAAATCTGTTTCTACTTGTTCGATAGTATAACCATTTTGTAAGTATAATTCTTGGGCAATTTTATTACTTGCTAGTACATGAAGATAAAGTCCATTAAATCCATGATGTTTAGCTATTTCTTGACACTTAGACAGTAGTTGAGTAGCAATACCTTGACGACGATGATTTTTACTTACGGCCAAATTAGCGACATAAGGATATTTCTTTTTTCCTTGCCAACTATAATGAGTCCGAAAAGATAACTCGACTGTACCAATTATTTCGTTAATACTTTGTTTTTGAACGATATTAGTTTTTAGTGCTATTACACAAAAATGATCCGTATCGATATTTTTCAAACGATAACGTAAATCTTCACAAACTCCTAATTTAAGAAAAGGATAAATCCATAAAGTTAAATCATTAAAGTTATTAAAACAAAGAGTTAACAAATCTCCTATATCATTAACATCATCCACATTAGCAAGTCTAACGATTACCTGTGATGATTTTTGAGGAAGAGATGATGAGATTAAAAAGTTTTCAGAATCAAATAATGATGATTGCACGAATAATAAATAATAAATTTAATAATTGATCAAGGGAAATCTCCTTAGAGGTGGTTTTTTACCCAAAAATATACCCTAAGGCTTTTCACAACAGAAGCAAAAAAAATGCAGTTTAATTGTTTATTATCAATAATAGCAATAATTCTTCTGAGAGAATAATAATTCATGTAGTTAGATTTTTGGTTAAAATTTAATTTTGTTAAGGTTTGACAACTCCCACCACTAAACCCTACGGGCTATAGTGGGGGATTCTTCCTTCACAGAACGATGCCTTACAAAAGCAGTGCCTTTACTTGGTCTTACTCTTTCTCCAGAAGCTGATGCGATACGCCCTACCGCCAACATTCGTAAACCTTCATCTCTGATATTTTTCGCCGCATTTATATCCCTGTCATGTATCGTTCCACATTTAGGACATTGCCAACTACGAATATCTAAACTTAACTTATCCATTTGATGTAGGCAGTGATTACAAGTTTTAGAACTAGGGAAGAATCTGTCCACTTCTATGTAATATTTCCCTTCCCATTCTGCTTTATATTTGAGCATTGTGCAGAATTGTCCCCAACCACAATCACTAATAGACTTAGCTAACTTGTGGTTTCTTACCATGTTCTTCACTGCTAGATTTTCTACCACTATGACTTGGTTTTCGTCCACTAATTTACGACTTAGTTTGTGTAAAAAATCTTCTCTACATCTCGTTATCTTTTCATGTACTTTAGCAACGGCTTTTCTCGCTTTATTACGGTTGTTTGAGCCTTTTTGCTTTTTAGCTAATTGTTTTTGTTTTTTAGCTAACTTCTGCTCATATTTACGGTAATGATTAGGATTGCCATATTTGCTACCATCACTGGTAATCGCAAAATCTTTGACTCCTAAATCAATACCAACAGCTTTCCCCTCTGAGGATTGTTTAGGTAAATCAACACCGTCATCATAGAGACAAGAAGCAAAATACTTGCCCGATGGTGTCATGGATACTGTTACGGATTTCAATTTACCAAATGGTAAACGAGACACTTTACAGTAAACCTTTTTCAGCTTAGGTAAGGTTAAGTAATCATCGTCAAGTTTAATACCTTGAGGAAACCTAACAGATTGCTTATTTCCTTTCTTCTTAAATTTAGGGAATTTAGCCTGTTTTTCAAAGAAATTCAGGAAAGCACTACTCAAATCTAAAGCCACTTGTTGTAAAGATTGAGAAGGTACTTCCGTTAACCACTCTTTCTCTTTTTTTAATTCAGGTAGCTTATTGATTATTTCATTGCGACTTAAACCTTTACCAGTTGCCTTGTAAGTTTCATTAGTTAAAGCTAAACTGTAGTTATAGAACCAACGACAGCAACCGAAAGTCTTAGCAAGTAAGACCTTTTGCTCATCAGTAGGATAGATTCTATAGCGATATGCTTTCAACATTTTAACTAACGTTTTTACCTTGCATTCTTATTTTAGAATATATTATTAGGAATGGTAAGGAATTGCTGACGCAATGCTTTTTTGCTGCACTCGCTTACATCTCCCGTTTATTTCTATTGGTCTCTTTTTTTGGGAGAAATTAAACGGGAGTCTTACACTCATATTTCAAGATAATTTTATAAATTAATAATGGAAACAAACAATTTCATTTTACGACAAAATATTACTGGTTCAAGACGTTTTAGCAATTTATGGTGGGCAATAGTAGTTTCCATCGGTGGCATTGGTTTTTTATTAGCAGGTTTATCTAGTTATTTACATACTAATTTACTAATTGTGAGTGATACCTCAACACTTCAATTTGTCCCTCAAGGTATCGCTTTAACTTTTTATGGTGTGGCTGGGGTTTTACTTGCCTTATATTTATGGTTAATGGTTTTCCTCAATGTTGGTGGTGGTTATAACGAGTTTGATAAAGAAAAAGGTAACGTAACTATTTTTCGTTTCGGATTTCTCGGTAAAAATCGCCGCATTGAATTAGTTTATAATTTAGACGATATTCAAGCTATTAGAGCAGAAATTAAAGAAGGTTTAAATCCCAGAAGAACTTTATACTTAAGAGTTAAACCTAAAAGAGATATTCCGTTAACCCCTGTGGGTGAACCCATTTCCCTTGCTAAATTAGAAAACCAAGGGGCGGAATTAGCTCGTTTTCTGACTGTACCTTTAGAAGGACTTTAAACTATTAACAATTAACAATGCTAGAAAAGATCAGTAAAAATTTATGAAAATTTCTAATCACCTCAATGTTTTTTTGATTTTGTTTCTTTTGACAACTATTAGTTTGGCTGGATGTGAAAAATTAGATTCTAATTCTAGTTCAACTACAACTACAACAACTCAAGAAACCGTCAACCCAGAAAAACCTACTGAAATTAAAAATATTAATAACACAATGAATTTACCCACACTAAAAGGCAAAGCTACGGTTGTAATGAAAGTTAATGGTCAATCTATTACTATTGAGGTTGACGGCGATAATGCCCCTATTACGGCGGGTAATTTTGTGGATTTGGTACAAAAAGGAATTTATAATGGCTTAGTATTTCACCGAGTTGTTAAAGATCCCACCCCTTTTGTAGTACAAGGTGGAGATCCTCAAGGTAAAAATCCTAATTTTCCTGTAACGAATTTAGGTACTGGCGGTTATAGTGATCCTGTAACAAAGGCTCAACGTTATATTCCTTTGGAAATTCGCCCAGAATATGACGAAACCAAAAAAGATCCTCAGATACCTGATATTGTTTATGGTACAACTATTACCACTGCACCACAACTAAAACATGAATACGGTGTAATCGCCATGGCAAGATCTAATGCCCCTGATTCTGCTTCTTCTCAGTTTTATTTTACTTTAGCTGATCTTCCTTTCCTTGATGGTAGTTATGCTGTTTTTGGTAAAGTTACTGAAGGGATGGATGTCGTTAATCAAATTAAACAAGGCGATCGCATTGAAAGTGCCGAAGTTGTAGCTGGTGCTGAAAATTTGAAACAAAATAAATAATAGTAAGGGCAAATAATATTTATCTTTGTACTTAAAAAAGAAAGAAAAATAGTAGTTAATTATTTTTGATGGTTAAAGTAGTTGTGACAGGTATTAGTCTAATTTCCTGTTTAGGAGATATAAATTTGACTTGGAAAGAAATTATTAAAGGGATGTCTGGCATCAAATTTAGTCAACCCTTTAACTATTTTCCTCCTTTACCATTAGGATTAATTAATGATCAACCTTCTTCCATGGAAAATATTACACTTAAATTAATTGAAAATCTGTGTTTAGATGGTAATATTTTCCCCCCATTAAATGATACTGCTGTGGTGATTGGTTCGAGTCGTGGTTGTCAAAGTCAATGGGAAGTTTTTTTATCCACTAAAACATGGCAAAAATCAAAAGAAATTCAACATTTTTTTCCTTCTTGGTTAGAAACCTTACCTTGTCAACCAAGTATTATTACAGCAAAATATCTTCAAACTTTATCCTCAGTTTTCTCCCCAGCCAATGCTTGTGCGACAGGGTTAGTAGCCATTGCACAAGGCTATGAATTAATTAAACAAAAAAGATCTAAAAGAGTAATAGTTGGTGCGGTAGAAACTCCCATAACTCCTTTAACGATAGCAGGATTTACCCAAATGAAAGCATTAAGCCTAAATGGGTGTTATCCTTTTGCTATCCATCGAGATGGATTTGTTTTAGGGGAAGGAGGTGCAATGTTAATGTTAGAAACTGAAGAATTAGCAAAAAGTCGTGGAAGTAAAATATACGGTGAAATTCTGGGATGGGGAATGAGTTGTGATGCGGAAGGAATGACATCCCCTAGTGTTGATGGTAAAACCGCTATTAAAACCATTCAACAGTGTTTAAAGCGCTCTAATTTACAAACTAAAGATATAGATTATATTAATGCTCATGGTACAGGTACAATTCTAAATGATCAAAGAGAAGCAAAAATTATTCATGAATTATTTAGTCATGCTCCCAAAGTAAGTTCTACCAAGGGAGCGACTGGTCATACATTAGGTGCTTCAGGTGTTATGGCGGTGGCGTTAAGTTTAATGAGTTTAAAAAAACAAGTATTATTACCAAATTTAAACTTATTACCATTAGATTTTGGACTCAATTTTTGCCAACAATCAAGGCAATATCAATTAAGTAAAATGCTTTGTTTTAGCTTTGGATTTGGAGGGCAAAATGCCGTTATCTCCATAGGAAAATATTAGGATGCTTTTTTCACAATTGTCATATCCTGTTGACGAGGTGCAAGATTAACTTTTTGGGTATGTACTTGTTGACGACCGTTACTAACAACCCTTAACATATCACTAAGATCTTTTTCTAATTTAGATAATACTGAGTCAGCGTAAAGATCTGCTTCATTTTGAATATCCTCAGCTTCCATAATAGCTTGTTGTCTGGTTTTGACTACTTCTTGTTGAATTTTTTGTCTAATTTGTTCAACATCGGCGATGGTTTTTCGTTGTAAAGTTTCACAATCTTGTTGTACTTGTCGTCTAATTTGATTCGCTTGTCCTTCTGCTTGTTGCACTATTCTTGACTCATCTAGTAACTGTGCTGCTCTTCTTTGAGCATTTTCCACAATTTTTTGAGCGTAATTTTGGGCTTCTCCTAAAATTTGTTCTCTTTGTTGTAAGATTTGATTAGCCTGTTGTAAACAATCAGGAAGATTAATTCTCATAGAGTCCAATTGAGAAATTAAAGTATCTTCATCTATTAAAGTTTTACCCACAAAAGGAAGATGAGTGCTACTAAGAATCAAGTCTTCTAGTCTATCTATTTCTCCTTGCATATCAACACCCATTTCTTGAATTTTAGGTGGTTTTTCTGGTAATGGTGAAATGGTGGTAAATTCTTGCTGGGAAGGTAAATTGTTCGCCATGATAAAATTAAAATCTCCTCTATTATTGCTAATATGATAAATCAAAAATTATGAAAATAATCAAACTAACTATTGTCAATTGTCTATAGTGTATTGTCAATTATCAATTATGTAAAAAATTTATTGATTTAATTTATGTTGTCCATCTGCGATGGCACGACTACAACACCAATCACTAGGAAGAGTAGAAGGCCAACCCATTTCAATGGCTTCCTGACAAATAGTAGTTACCGTTAACTGACAATCAATTAATTGAAAATCCTCTTTTTGACATTGTTTAAGACTATGTTTAAGAATAGAATCATCTTGAAATTCAAGGGTTTTATTACACTGAACACAAACAATATGATGATGATGATGAGGATAAGGATGATTCAACTCATAATGTTTATGACCTTCAGCTAATTCTAACTCCCGAAGGACTCTCATTTTTGTCATTAATTTTACACTACGATAAATAGTGGATAAACTAATATTTTCTCCTCCTTCTTCCAATAATTTATATAATTCTTCCGCGCTTAAATGATTTCCTTGAGGAAGATTATCAAATACCTCAAGTATTTTTTCTCGTTGGGGAGTCATGCGCCAACCTCTGGAATTTAGCTTTTTTTTAATGGCGGCAGTATTATCTAAAGACATAAGCAACTTAATAAAGAAGAAATTATTTCTCTAACTATGATACTTTTCTTCTAGGTTTATTTGCAAACATATTTTAAAATTGAGAATAACTGTTAAACTGTTTTAATTATTAAAAATTAGGATTTATTCACCATGGAATTTGAAGGTTTTTGGGAAAATGTCTTGCGCTATCCTCGTTATATGGTAAGTTTAATTTTCGGTATTTTCTTTTTTTTATGGCAACAAATTCAACCATTATTTAAAAATCCTGTCACCGCCACAGTAATATTAACCTTAATTATTGGTAGTTTTTCTTTCCTTTATTTTACCCTCAAAGCTATGTTAGGCATAAATCCTGTATAATAGACATCTTATTTTAGATATTAAATATTATTTTTAGTTTTATTGTAAAAAAAATGGCAAATAGTCGTCGTGTAGAGAAAGTATCGTCTTTAATTAAAAAAGAAATCAGTCAAATGCTAATCAACGGGATTAAAGATGATAGAGTAGGATCTGGTTTAGTTAGTATTACTGAAGTAGAAATATCGGGAGATTTACAACACGCTAAAGTTTTTGTAAGTATTTATGGTACTCAAGCAGCCAAAAACGAAACTATGGAAGGATTAAAAGCCTGTACTCCCTTTGTAAGAAAAAGTCTAGGACAAAGAATTAGTTTACGTCATACCCCAGAAATTCGTTTTGTAGAAGATACATCCTTAGAAAAAGGCGATAATCTCATCAATTTAATTAACCGTATTACTCCGATGGATAATTCTGAAGAAGAGTAAATAATCAATAAAAAGGTTAACTTTAGTTGAGGAATACTTTAACGAAAAATTACGTTTTTTTATAATCAAAATCATAAGCGGGTGGGGGGAATCGAACCCCCATCATTAGCTTGGAAGGCTAAGGTTTTACCACTAAACTACACCCGCAAGTTTTATTTAAAACACATTTAACATTATAACTAATATTTTAAATATTGGCAACTATTTATTAACTAAAAATTTTGGCTATTCTACAGTAATTATGATAAATTCAGATAAAATAAATGTTATAAAGTTTGCAGTATAAGGATTATGAGAATTAACAATTAAATTTTTTATAGATTCACTGTTTGCATTTCACCTGACACCAGACACCTGACATCTTTTTCAAGAAATAACTTATCATAATCAAAGTAACAGAGTCAAAGTTTTTTCTGAAATAATTTTTAAAAAGTGTTAATTAATGTTTAAACCATTCCAATTATCAGGCATCGGGCTTCATTCAGGAGAAAAAACCACCGTTAAAATTTCTCCAGCACAAAAAGGAAAAGGGCGTTATTTTGTAAGGGTAGATTTACCTAATAACCCCATTATTCCTGCGAATATTGACTATATTGCCACTACTACTTTATCGACAGAATTAAGTAACGAAGGTGTTAAAATTAGAACTGTTGAGCATTTATTAGCGTCTTTACTCGCTTGTGGTATTGATGATGCACAAATTGAGATTGATGGGGTTGAAATACCTTTGTTAGATGGATCTGCACAAGAGTGGGTAAATAACCTTGATTATATTTGTGATAAACCTTTTGACTCACCAACAGATACTATTAATGAAGCTATTTGGGTAAGAAAAGATGATGCTTTTTGTGTCGCCTTTCCTTCTGGTGAAATAAAATTTAGTTACGGTGTTGATTATCCTTATTCTGTGTTAGAAAATCAGTGGTTTAGTTGGTATCCTCAACGAGAAAGTTTTGTAACTGCCATCGCACCTGCTCGTACTTTTGGTTTTGCAGATCAAATTGAACAATTACAAAAAGCTGGTTTAATAAAAGGGGGAAGTTTAGAAAATGCCTTAGTTTGCGATAAAAGTGGTTGGTTAAATCCGCCTTTGAGATTTGACAATGAAGCTGTCAGACATAAATTATTAGATTTAATCGGTGACTTAAGTTTATTAGGTAAAATTCCTACTGCCCATTATTTGGCTTATAAAGCCAGTCATCAACTTCATACAGAATTAGCAAAAAAAATTAAACAATCTTTAATAATTAGGAGTTAGGAGTTAGGAGATAGGAGATAGGAATTATCAATAATCTATTATTCTGGTATAATGGAAATTTGTGGCTAAATATGCTCATTATAAAAAAATTTCTATTGAATAGAGGACAAAATGGCAAAAAGATTACAACTATTGTTAAATAAAGATGTCAACAAATTAGGCAAAAGAGGTGACTTAGTTGATGTTGCACCGGGTTACGCGCGTAACTATCTCGTGCCTCAAGGTTTCGGAGTATTAGTAACTGAAGGTATTTTACGTCAAGTTGACCAAAGAAGAGAAAAAGAAAGATTACGTTTATTAGCTATTTTAGAAGAAGCTAAATCTCGTAAAATTGCGTTACAAACTATCAATAATTTTGTGATTCGTAAGCAAGTTGGGGAACAAGATGCTATCTTTGGTACTGTAACGACTCAAGAAGTGGTTGATATTATCAAGCAAAATGCTGGTTTAGAAATTGAGCGTCAAGCTATTACTTTACCTGAAATCAAAAAAACTGGCAAATATCCTACAGATATTAAACTTCATGCTGAAGTAACTGCTCAAATTACCATTGAAGTTGCATCACTTTAAGTAATTCCTAATTAACTTCTGGCAATTATCGCATTTGCCACAACGGAAATTTGTCGAAGGAGTAAAGCCAAAGGCTGATAATAGAAAACTCCAACGACAGGTTTTAGTTATTAAATATTCATGGGTTTGTTGAGTTAATTTTTTCTGTCTATTTATTAGCAATTCTATGGATTCATGAGTTTTTGAAGGTGTTAAGCGATAATTATAAGGATCAATCCATCGCAATTGTTGGCTACTATTTAAAATGGATAAATATAGTTGATAGTTAGGGTTATTAAATTTTTTCCCTAATTCTTCTATATTTCCCTCCTTCGGCATTTCCTTTAAAAATCTTTCTGCTTGTTGATAGAGTTTTATTTGTTGGTTTAAAAAATACTCTCTTTTTTGCTTATCTTCAGGATTTAACCAACCACTAGCTTCACTCATTAAGGTTATAACTTCGGTAAGTTTACCATCTCTGCCACCTCTACCGATTTCTTGGATATATTCTGATAGTAATAATGGTATTTGGTAATGAAAAATCCATCGTAGGTTACTTTTATTTATACCCATACCAAAAGCGCAAGTACAAACAACAAATTTTATTCTCTCTTTTAGCCAATCAGATTCAACTTTTCGCCGAATATCACTACTCAATCCGCCGTGATAGGCTTGATTTGGATAACCTTCATTTTTAAGGAAATTTGCTAATTCTTCACTATCTTTTCTCGTGCGCACATAAATTAAGCCACTTTTATCTTTATTTCTCTCAATATATTTAATTAACTCTTGTTTTCTTCCTCTTGGTGTCCAAATAGTTTTTACTTGTATCTTTAAATTATCACGGTAAGGGCTAATTAAAAATTTTTCAGGATTAGATAATTGTAAAGATTGAATGATAGTTTTTTGAGTATTAATATCAGCCGTAGCAGTAAAACAGGCTATTGCTATTTTGGTATCTGATGGTTTATTCTTAAGCAATAGTGGGCGAATACTGCCTAAACGTCGATAAGTTGGGCGAAAAGACTCTCCCCATTGCGCTAAACAGTGAGCTTCATCTAAGATTAAACCATTAATTTTGATTTCTGGGCGGCTAATTATTTCCCATATTGGTGGTGAAAGTAAAGTTTCTGGTGATAAATAAAGTAACTTTAATTGTTGTGATTTTAATGCGGAAAGAGTATTTTTACGATTAATTTTACTAATTTCACTGTGTAAAATTCCAGCAGATAAATTTTTTTCTCGTAATTCTTGTACTTGATTTTCCATTAAGGCGACTAAAGGAGAAATTACTAAAGTTAAACCATCTTGTAATAAAGCGGGTAATTGAAAACAAAGAGATTTTCCTCCTCCTGTTGCCATAACAATTAAACAATCTTTTCCTGTCAAAAGTGTTTCCATAATTTCTGCCTGTGGTTTCCGAAAATCATCATAACCCCAATATTGTTTAAGAATATTTTTTAACCCTTCTATATCATTATTCATCTGAGTAATAATTAATTAAAGATAGTAACAAAATATGAGAAAAATTTTCTCTTTCATCAAATTAGATAAATACTCAACTATTATATAATATAAATAATTTAGGCTCTTCTACAGTAATTGTGATAATTTAGTAGTAAATAATCGTTAAAAGTGTGGAGATATAATAGGTTTAGGATTTTAAAAATGCCTAAGTTATAAATTTACAGTTTTAATTTAACCTGACACCCTTTCCGATAACCTGACACCTTTTTTTAGACATAATTTATCACAATCAAAGTAACAAAGCCATAATTTATTGATCAATTTAACTAGAATGAAACAATTGCTTAAAGATAAAATAGATAACTTTTTATTAAGGGTAAAAATTCCTTATCTTTCTTTTTTAGTATTTCGTAATAAAGAGTTGGAAAAACTTTCCGCAGATTTAGAAAATATCCGTCAAAAACAACAAGATATTCTTGATAAATTAGGCACTAAATTTCGCTCAGAAATCGACGATAAAGATTCAAGATATTTTATATCAAAAAAGGATAAATTGCAAGTAGAAATTAAACCATTTAATACTTATCCTCATACTTTTATTAAAGTAACAAATAACGAATATATTTTTGAAGAAAAACTATTATATAGTCATTTAGGATTAGCAAAATTAATTATAGACTATGAATTTAATCATGTTTTAGATATTGGTTCTCGTAATGGTACAAGTGCAAGACTTTTTTCTTTTTTAGGTAAAAATGTCACAACTATCGAAATGTCAGAAGATTTTGAAGCGGATTATGTTGGTGATTATTTAGAGGTTTCTTTTCCACAACAATTTGATGCTATTTGGTGCAGTCATGTATTAGAACATCAAAGAAATATTGGCACTTTTTTAGATAAAATATATCAAGATTTAAAAGAAGGTGGTATATTAGCAATTACAGTGCCTTCTTCTTTGTGTCCTTTAATGATAGGACATCCTAATATTTTTACTCCTTTACATTTAGTTTATCATTTAGTTTTAGCAGGTTTTGATTGTCAAAATGTGAGAATTAAATATTATGATTGGCAATTTACAATTTTATTAGAAAAAAAGAGTAATAATATCAAATCAATTAGTTTGGCTTCTACTCATTATCTTGATTCAACTCTTATTGCTTTAGTGGAAAATTTATTGAATTATTTTCCTTTAGATATTCCTGAAAATGGTCATATTTGGGGTGAAGTTGAGTCCTTAAATTGGGAATAAAAATGATTAAATTGCTAAGATTATATTAATAAAATTATAAATTTATTTCTTAAGAAATGTCTCGAATATAAAAAGGTTTTTCTTGCCAATCTACTAACCAATTTTGTTCATTTAAGTACTTTAATAAAGGCATAACTAATTCTAAATTGCGACAAAACCAGTATTGTTTTTCTTGATTATCTCCTATAAATATAACCTGATATTGATAAGCATGACCTAAAGTTTTTAATAATCCTGGATATTTTTTTAACTCTTTTTTTATTTGTGATTGAGAATAAGTAATAATACTATTTTTTTGAAAATGATAAGGAATTTTTACTTGAGGTAAAGTTATTTTTTTTTCAGGTAATTTATTATCAATCTTCTGAGGAGGAATAATTTTCGGTTTCGGTTTTTTATGATAAAAAGAAAACATTTTTATAATTAATAGTTAACGACTAAATCCCCAAATATGGGGACTTTTAATTTAATTATTTATTCTGCTAGGGGAGTTGTGAAAAGTTTTTAGTATCAGCTATCAGACAGATTTATTTTTAATCTTTAAGTATTCACCAATGATTTAAAGATTGTTAAATAAACAGAAATTATGCTGCAAAAGATTTTCCACAACCACAGGTTTGATTTGCATTAGGATTAGTGAATTGAAATCCTCCGCCAATCATTGCGTTACTATAGTCTAAAACTAAACCGTACAAAAATAATAAACTTTTGCGATCGCAAATTATTTTAAAACCATCATAATCAAAAATATCATCATGTTCGGTGATGTTACTTGTATTTTCAAAGTCCATTAAATAAGACATTCCAGAACAACCACCCTGCCTAACACCTACCCGTAAACAGAGATCTTCATTACCCTGTTGTTGTCTTAACATTAAAACGTGTTTGAGGGCATTTTCTGTTAATTGAATACCTTTAGAAACTGCTATTGCTTGTGTCATAAATTTCAATTATTAACTTTGGTTTTCTTACTATTCTACACTTATATCCGTTAACCGAGAGAGGAAAAGTAAACTTTAGATTTAACAGGATCTGGATTCATAGTTTTATCTCCTTCTTGCCATCCTACAGGACAAACTTCATTTTCATGGGATTGTACATACTGAATCGCTTTTAATACTCGTAAAGTTTCGTCAACGCTACGTCCAAAAGAAAGATTATTGACTGTTATATGTTGTATAAAACCTTGAGAATCAATAATGAATAAACCTCTTAAAGCTACACCAGCATTAGGTTCTAAGACATTATAAGCGGTACTGATTTCTTTTTTTAAGTCAGAGATTAAAGGATATTCAATGTCACCAATACCCCCTTGTTTTCTGTCAGTTTGAATCCATGCTAAATGAGCAAATTCGCTGTCAACGGATACTCCTAACACCTCTGTATTTAAACTTTTAAATTCATGATGGCGATCGCTAAAAGCAATAATTTCCGTAGGACAAACGAAGGTAAAATCGAGAGGATAAAAAAATAAAACGAGATATTTACCTAAATAATCAGATAATTTAATTACCTTAAACTCTTGTTCAATAACGGCAGTAGCCGTAAAATCTGGTGCAAGTTGTCCTACTCGAATGGTCATAATTTTAATAAGATATTAGATAATGATTGAATTTATCATAAAAATTAAATAAATAGGCAAAATTAATTATATGTTTATTTTATAAAAAAGAACAGGCAAAAAAGATTATTAGTTATTTTTATGAATTTTAGAATATACAAATTTTTTAAAATTAATACTTAAGGGATAATTATTTACTTTTATTTAATCCTAATTTATGATCAGTGAATTATAAAATTATTAGTGAATATAGAAAATAAGAACATAAAATATAATAAAAACTTAATCTATTAAGCCCATAAAATTTATTTTAAAAATATGTTTAAATATATATCTTTAATTAGCATAATTTCTCTATTAATATTATTCACAAATAGCTTAATTTTACCAGTATTTTCTATTTCTGATCAAATTAGTAAAACTTCTCCTCCCATAAAACCAGAAAAGGGTTGGAGTGTTTGGCAACGTTGGGTATATTTTCCTTTTGATAAAATTGACGTGGGACTTTCTAATCTGGATTTAGGAGGAATGTTAGAATTTGAATATAGTTGTTTTGGTTCAGTAACCGACGATAATAATGACATTAAACAAGAAACTTATTGGTATCGCATTGCCAATAAAATCGAAAAAATTGGTCAAAATAAATATATCCAAATAGAAGTGGGTTGTTGGTTAAATGATGATTTTAAATCCACCACAACTTTAACAGGAATTAAAAATTAAATATTCTTTTTACCTCTAACAAATATATTTGAAATTTATCTAGCTCAAATTTAGAGGTTAAGAAAGTTTACGAGATCTCTATAATAAAAAAAATGTTGACTAAGATTAACTGATAAAGATTAATTATCTCTACCTTGAAATTATGACTCACCCTCTTTACGTTGCGTTTATCTGGCATCAACATCAGCCACTATATAAATCTAGCCTTTCTACTAATGATTTTGGTGGTCAATATCGTTTACCTTGGGTTAGGTTACATGGTATCAAGGATTATTTAGACTTAGTTTTAATTCTTGAAAAATATCCTTTATTACATCAAACTGTCAACCTCGTTCCTTCTTTAATCTTACAGTTAGAAGAATACGCTAATGGTACAGCCATTGATCCTTATTTAGCTTTAACTTTAACTCCTGTCAGTGAATTGACTACAGAACAAAAACAATATATTATTGCACATTTTTTCGACGCTAATCATTATCGTCTTATTTGTCCTCATGCCCGTTATGAGCAACTTTATCAACAACGTCATTTAAAAGGTGAACAATGGTGTTATGAATATTGGCAAGATCAAGATTATAGTGATTTATTGGCATGGCATAATTTAGCATGGTTTGATCCTCTTTTCTGGGATGATCCTGAAATTGCTAGTTGGTTACAAAAAGGTGATAATTTTACTTTAAGCGATCGCCAAAATATTTGTGCGAAACAACAAGAAATTATTGCCCGTATCATTCCGCAACATAAAAAAATGCAGGAAACAGGACAATTAGAAGTTACTACCACCCCTTACACCCATCCCATTTTGCCCTTATTATCGGATACCAACGCAGGAAGAGTGGCTATTCCTAATTTACCTTTACCAGACATTCGTTTTCAGTGGGAAGAAGATATACCTCGTCATCTCAATAAAGCATGGAATATTTATGAAGATAGATTTGGGCGATCGCCAAGGGGATTATGGCCTAGTGAACAATCTGTCAGCCCATCAATATTGCCTTATATAGCGAAAAAAGGTTTTAATTGGTTATGTTCTGATGAAGCAGTTTTAGGGTGGAGTAGTAATCACTTTTTCCATCGAGATGAAATGGGTAATTTATACGAGCCTGAATTTTTATATCGCCCTTATCGACTCGAAACTCTCGAAGGAGACTTAAGCATCGTTTTTCGAGATCATCGTTTGTCAGACTTAATCGGTTTTACCTACGGTGCAATGAATCCAGCACAAGCAGCCGGAGACTTAATCGGGCATTTAGAAGCTATTTCACGGCGTTTAAAAGAAAGACAATGGGGAGATAAAAGCACTTTAGAAAATCCTTGGTTAGTGACAATTGCTCTTGACGGAGAAAATTGCTGGGAATTTTATGAAAAAGATGGTAAACTCTTTTTAGAATCCCTTTATAGTCGCTTATCCCAACAACCACAAATCAAGTTAGTTACAGTGTCAGAATTTATCGATCAATTTCCCCCCACAGAAACCCTCAATAGTAAGAGTTTACATAGTGGATCATGGGTTGATGGTAACTTTAACACATGGATAGGCGATCCTGCCAAAAACCGTGCATGGGATTATTTAAACGCTGCTAGACAAACTTTAGCAAAACATACCGAAGCCACAGAAGAAAGTAACCCCGAAGCATGGGAAGCATTATACGCCGCCGAAGGCTCAGATTGGTTTTGGTGGTTTGGTGATCCTCATCATTCCAACCATGATGCAATGTTTGATCAACTATTTAGAGAACACTTGATCGTTTTATACCAATCCTTAGATGAAACTCCTCCTGAATATTTATATAAACCTGTGGCTGCCGTCGAAACAAAATTAGCTAATGACTATTTACCAGCTAGTTTTATTCACCCCGTGATAGATGGACGTGGCATTGAAGAAGATTGGGAAAAGGCTGGAAAAATCAAAATTGGTGGAGCAAGGGGTACTATGCACAAAGCAAGTATCATTCCTGAGATATTTTATGGTTGGGATCACCTTAACTTTTACTTCCGTTTTGACTTAAAACCGGGGGTAAAGGCAGGGCAAGATTTACCCTCAGAATTAAATTTAGTCTGGTTTTATCCTGGTAGATTAACCCATAATAATCAAATTTTGATCGGTAATTTACCTGATGAAGCACCATTAAACTATTATTATCGTCATCAAGTGTCTATAAATTTATTAACTAAAACTATTTGGTTACAGGAAGCAGGAGAAAATGGTAACTGGCATTCTCGTCATTGTGAAGGAAAAGTTGCCTTAGATTCTTGTATAGAAATTTCTATACCTTGGAAAGATTTACATATTGATCCTGATGCTGAAATTAGTTTACTAGCTATTTTGTCAGAAAATGGTCAATATAAAGAACATTTACCTGAAAATAACTTTATTCGTTTACAAGCACCATAGTAATTAGTAATTAACAATTAACAATGTACAATTAATTATGCTTCTGTTACTGTGATTATGATTAATTTTTCCTTGAAAAAGAGTTAGGTGTCAGGTGAATCTATAACAAATTTAATTATTAATTATTATAATCTTTAATAGTGGCAATTTGATAACCTTTATTTTATCTGAATTTATCATAACTACTCTATAAGAGCCAAACTTATTAATGATAAAAACAAATAGAGAAATAAAAAATAATTGAGAATTACTATAATTTTTTGCTAATTTTTAATAAAATAAAAACTTATGAATACAGCTAATTTATCTCGAAAACAAGTTACGGCAAATACTCAAAAAATCAAATTTTTAGTCTTTCCTATAGACAATCTTAATGTAGCTTTACACATTGACTCCATAAAAAAAATAATTAATTATTCAACAATTTTTAGCAGTGGTTTAAATCATTATGGATTAGTTAGTATTGGAGAGGAAGAAATTACCGTTATTGATTTACATAAACGTTTATTTAATACTGTACAAGTGTTAGGAATAGAAGATAAAAAATATTTACTTTTAGCATTAAATAGTAATAATGAAACTTTTGGGATTTTAATTAAAAATGCTCCAGAATTATATGATATTCCTTTAAATCAAATTCGTGTTTTACCACCATCTTATCGTCGTGCCGACACTTTAAAGATTGCTTCTCATGTAACAGTTATTATGGGAGAAAATGACGAAGAAAAAACTATCTTTATTTTAGATCCTGATGAGTTAATTGCACCAGTTTAAAAAAAAGTGAGGTTATCCTGCCTTTGATCTCTTGTTTATTATTGTAAAATAAAGCAAAGGTTTCTTTGGGAGTAATAGTAACATGAAAAAAATTGTCATTCTTGGTGGAGGATTTGGTGGATTATATACTGCTTTAAAATTAATAGAATTAAACTGGAGTAAAACTTTACCAGAAATTACTATTATTGATAAAAATGATCGCTTCGTGTTTTTACCTCTACTTTATGAGTTAATCACCGAAGAAATGCAAAGTTGGGAAATTGCGCCTTATTACAGCGATTTATTAGCTAATACGCCGATAAAATTTGTGCAAGATACCGTAAAAAATGTTAATTTTGAGGAAAAAACTGTTGATTTAGCTAATCATTCTAGTTTAATTTATGATCGTCTTGTCATTGCTTTAGGAGGTAAAACTCCGACTAATTCCGTTGATGGTGCGTCTGAATATGCCATTGGTTTTCGTAGTTTAGAAAACGCTTATCGTCTCAAAGAAAAATTACGAGTATTAGAAAATTCTGATAGAGAAAGTATTAGAGTGGCAGTAGTTGGCGGTGGTTATAGCGGTGTGGAATTAGCTTTAAAAATTGCTGATCGTTTAAAAGAACGTGGTAAACTAAGAATTATTGATCGAGGTTCGGAAATTCTCTCTAAATCCCCAGAATTTAATCAAAAAACCGCTCAAAAAGCTCTTAGCGATCGCCAAATTTGGTTAGATTTAGAAACAGAAATAGAAAAAATAGAAGCAGATCAAATCACGTTATCCTATAAAAATAAAAAGGATATAATTCCAGTGGATTTAGTATTATGGACAGTAGGGACAAAACCAGTCAAAATAATTAATGAATTGTCTTTACCTAAAAATGACCAAGGAAAAATTAAGATTAATTCACAACTACAAGTGGAAAATTATCCAGAAATTTTTGCCATCGGCGATTTAGTAGAATGTGATGATGAGCAAGGAAAAGTATTACCAGCTACAGCTCAAGTTGCCTTTCAACAATCAGATTACTGCGCATGGAATATTTGGGCGACAATGGAAGAAAAACCCTTATTACCTTTTGTGTATCAACCCCTAGGAGAAATGTTAGCTTTAGGTGTAGATAATGCAACTTTAAGTGGTTTAGGAATATCTTTAAATGGTAATTTAGCTTATTTAGCTAGACGTTTAGTGTATCTTTATCGTTTACCGACTTTTGAGCATCAATTAGCCGTAGCGTTAAATTGGATAACGTCACCTATCGCAACCTTACTTAAATAAGTTAACCTCATTTTGACACTGATTTAGGTAGGTTTAACTGAGATCTTGCACCAGAACAAAAATACTTAATACTCTAAAGTGAGGTAATCAATTTTATAGCGGTTAGTATCAATTCTCAAACTCATTACTTCTTACTCATTACTCATTACTTCTTACTCATTACTCATTACTCATTACTCATTACTCATTACTCATTACTCATTACTCATTACTCATTACTCATTACTCATTACTCATTACTCATTACTCATTACTCATTACTCATTACTTCTTACTCCCCGTTTCCTTTTTATTTCCTAACTCCTAATTATTAATAGATTGTCCATCACCGACTACAATTTGCTTAAGAGTAGTAAAAGTTTCAAGGCTGATTAACCCTCGACGATGACCTTTTTGATTAGAAATACCTAAAAATACAGAATTGCTACCCTGTAAATAACGGTAAAAACGAGGAGATGAGTTGATATAAACCAAAGCGCTATCAGTTTCCATCGCAAAAATTCTCCCTTCTTGATAAGAGTCTGTAACAAGGCAATCTGCATGACCACTACTATGTTCGTTAATCCATGCAATGGCTTCAGCTAAATTATCGACAAAACGAAAAGCAATAGTTTTATTGAGAAAAGATTGATTCCACCCCGAAGGTTTAATGACAGTTAAATATTCTGGAAAATCTGCCACCAAAGATTCATCCCCCACAAGGGTAAAATTGTTCTCTTTTAAGTGGTTAAATAATCGGGTGATAGAATTAGATTTTTGTTGTTTATTAATTAATACTTTTTCGATGGCGTTAACAGGATCAGGAATAGTATTATAGCTATCTACAATAACATGACGCACTAAATCTAAATCATGACATAATGACCAGTATAAGTGACAATTGCCCATAGCTGATTTAAGTACTGGGGCTGTAGCGGTTTGAGTAACTTTTTGTATTAAACTAGGACGGCCATAGGGAATAATTAGATTAAGATATTGCTCTTGAGTGACTAAATCCTCAATAGAATAACCTTCTTCTGGAGGTAAAAACTGAATACAATAAGGAGGAAAATCAACTTCTTCTAAGGCAATTTGTAAGGCTTGAGTGATAATGGAATTAGTATTACTTGCTTCACTACTACCTCTTAAAATTAAGCTATTTCCTGTTTTAATAGTTAATCCTGCGGTGATAATTGCTAACTCTGGTAATGCTTCATAGATTAAGGCAATAACTCCTAAAGGCATTAACTGAGAATAATTTTGACAGTAAGTTACTTGATAAGGTGAGTTGATTACTTTTTGAAAAGGATCTGGTAACTCGGCTAACGCTTTTAATATTTCAATGGTGAATTTTAATCTTTGGGGAGTTAATTTAAGCCATTCAAGAATTAAATCTGGCAATGCCATTTCTCGACTAATTTCTAAGTCTAAAGTATTAGCTTGTAAAATATCATCAAAGGATTTTTCGAGCTTTTTAGCCATATGCAATACAGCTTCTGAGCGTTTAATGCCTTTTATATTACTCATTTTAACAAAGCCTTGGTGAGCTTGATTGACAATGAGAGAAATTGGTTTTAAAGGAAGATGATTCATACGGTTAATTTTAACGACGATAGGCTAACCATAGAGAAAAACATAGCAACATCAAGATTAGTCCTAAAATAATACCAGAAATTATGGTTATTCCTGAACTTAAGGTTATTAATAAAGGCACAGAGATGATTATGGAAATGAAAAAACACAGTATTGTCACCACAAAATAGCTTTCTTGCCAAGGTTTTCCCGCTATAATCCATTTTTTGCCATTCCAATACCATCTTCTTTTATGAGGATAACTAGGGTTCAATTGTTCTATGTGATCCTGTTTTTCTGTTAATACAAAAATTTGTTGACAGCGATCGCAACCCATCGCTTCAGTTAATATGATAGGTAAAAGTTTTCCTTTTCGACGACAAGGGCAAGGATATTCAAGGTTTAAATCGATAGGATGATGTTTTTTTCGCAAACCCACAATGATTTTCACGGATAAAAGTAAATAATTACATTATAAACATTTGACACTTGATAGTTTAAAGTTGACAATTATCAATTACGAATTATCAATTAATTGTTTATGGAAAATATTTTAAGAGGATTAAATGTTTACTTAATCGGTATGATGGGATCTGGTAAAACCACTGTCGGAAAGTTACTAGCCGAAAAGTTGCAATATCGATTTTTAGATACTGACTCTATCATCGAAACGGTGAGTCAAAAAACCATTAACGAAATTTTTGCCTTAGAAGGAGAAGAGGGTTTTCGCCGTTTAGAAAGTAATGTTTTACAGCAAGTTTCTCCTTATATTAGGACAGTAATTGCCACAGGAGGAGGTATTATTCTTCGTCAAGAAAATTGGGGTTACTTGCGAGAGGGTATGGTAATTTGGTTAGATACCCCCGTGGAAGTCTTAGTAAAAAGGTTAACGGATGATCATACTCGACCTTTATTACAAAATCAAGACTTAATGGTTAAATTAACAAACTTAAAACAACAACGAGAATTTTTGTATCGACAAGCAGATATAACTATTTCTTTCACAGAAAATGATACCCCTTCAGATATTGTTGAAAAGTTACTAACAGAAATTCCTTTTCATCTCAAAGCTGAATTTAATCCAGACTTGAATTAGCTAAAAGTTTAAGTTAATCTCTTTATCCCTTACCCTTTGCCCTTTGCCCATTGCCCTTTGCCCATTGCCCATTGCCCTTTGCCCTTTGCCCTTTGCCCTTTGCCCATTGCCCATTGCCCTTTAACCCTTTAACCCTTTAACCCTTTGCCCTTTGCCCTTTGCCTTTTGCCCTTTGCCCTTTGCCCTTTGCCCTTTGCCCTTTAACCCTTTGCCCATTGCC
>Ga0210015_1000495_pt1 | contig 40688 bp, 34 predicted proteins | sample CryGeymeta201522_FD_185471 | JGI IMG/M metagenome (GOLD analysis project Ga0210015, IMG submission 185471) | Groundwater microbial communities from Crystal Geyser aquifers in Utah, USA - Crystal Geyser metaG 2015-22 (SPAdes) (version 2) | ecosystem: Environmental > Aquatic > Deep subsurface >...
TGTGACGGTGGATACAACCTCCGGTCTGACGGGAGTTGGCAACATTGTCATTGCTGACTCTTTGAGTTACAGCAGCCCCAATACGCTGACACTGAACGCGACAGGTGCAGGCAGCATTCAGGTGAATGTAAATACCAGTTCGCTCTTAGCCGTCATTCCGCTGCAAATCAGCGTGGCGGGCGGCGGCAGTCTGGTCATGCAAACAGCGGGCGGCGGCATCAATATTTTGGCTGCCGCCGGTGTGGATATCGCAGGCGGCGGGTCGTTTACCGCGAATGCGGGCGGAGCGACGAGCGACATCAATGTTGCCAGTGCGATCAACACAGGCACCGGTGCGATCAACCTGTCTGCCGGACAGAGCATCACGGAATTTCCAGGCGGCAGCCTGACCACGACCGGGCTGCTGACGACAAACTCGGTCGCTGGCACCGTCTTGAACGGGTCCAATGCGGTCGGCAGTTTTGCGGCGACAAACACGGGTGGCGGAAACATCGCGCTGACCAATAGCGGAAATCTGACACTATTGGACATCAGCCAAACCAATGCCGGCTCGGTGACGCTCGACAATAGCGGCTTCATCATCAACCCGACGGGCGCGGTCAGCGCGGGTATTTTCACCCTGGCGGGCGGCACTTGGAATCAGGTGGCGGCCACGCTGCCCGGTTTTACCGTCAACGACTTCCGCATCACCGGCGCCACTTTCATCCGCGCTCTGGGCGGGGACGGTAGCGCCGGCGCCCCCTATCAACTGGCCGACATCTATGGTGTGCAGGGCATAGGTAGCGCGTGGATGCTGGGCCACTCCTACGTGCTGGCGAATGACATCGATGCCGCAGGCACGGTGAACTGGAACGGGGGGCTGGGGCTGGGCTTCGCGCCGATAGTCGATACTCTTCAAGTTCTATTCGGATTTTCCGGTACATTCGACGGGCAGAACCACGTCATCAGCAATCTCACCATCAACAGACCACTGGAAAATTTTGTCGGCTTGTTCGGCAAAGTGGAATCCTCGGGGAGCGTCAGTAATGTGGGGTTGCTGAACGCCAGCGTGACAGGCAACGGCGCGACATTCTCTAGCTCTGGCGGAGTCGGTGGACTGGTGGGCAACAACAGCGGCAGTATCAGCAACAGCCATGTCAGCAGCGGCACGGTTAGCGGCAGCACGAATGTCGGCGGCCTGGTGGGCTACAATAGCGGCAGCGGCAGCATCAGCAACAGCTATGTCGATACCGGCACAGTCTCATTAACAACATTCAACAGTAACGGCTATGGCGGCGGGCTGGTGGGCAACAACAGGGGTCCTACCGGCAGCATCATCAACAGCTTCGTTCTTAACACCACGGTCAGTCAAACCGTCGGTGCCACTGCCTGGACCATGGGCGGTCTGGTTGGGAGCAACTCCGGTTCCATCAGTAACAGCTATGTCAGCGGCGGCAGCGTGAGCGCATCCAGCGCGGTGAGCACATCCAGCGCGGCGGGCGGTCTGGTTGGTGTGAACAGCAGCACCATCAGCAACAGCTATGCCAGCATTAGCAGCGTGAGCGCCGGTTTAGCTGTAGGCGGCTTGGTGGGGATAAATGACGGTTCAGTCAGCGACAGCTTCTGGGATAGTGATCTCCTTCCGGGGGTTTATGCCGGCAGTGGATCGGGCACTCCGCTCAATGTGACCGGCCTGACCACCGCGCAAAGCAGGCAGCTTGTTGCCACCACGGCGGCGTTGGGCGCAACCGGTCAGATCACCGGTCAGATCACCGGTCAGATCACCGGTCAGATCACCGGTCAGATCACCGACACCGGCGGCACGACCGGCATGACCTGGCGCATCTACGAAGGACAGACCACGCCCTTGCTGATGAGCTTCCTCAAACCGCTGACCGTCACCGCGGATGCGGTCAGCAAGACTTTTGACGGGCTGACCTATAGCGGCGGTCTGGTCAATCCGGTTTACACCCCGCCAGCGCCGGACCTGACCCACGTGCTGGGAACCGCCCAGGCTTACGGCCCCAATGCGATCAATGCGGGAACCTACAACCCGGCGCTGTATTCCGACCAACTGGGTTATGACCTCAGCTTTGTCGGCGGGGTGCTGACGGTTACCCCAGCGGGGCTGAACCTGTTGAGCGTGACGGCTGACCCTGCCGGCAAAATATTCGGCAATACGCACACCTTCGCCGGCACCGAATTCACCCCGGTCGGGCTGGTCGGCGGCGATACCATCAGCGGCGTTACCCTGACCAGCGCGGGCGCTGCGGCAACGGCGAATGTTGGCGCGTATGCGATCACACCGAGCAATGCGGTATTCAGCATTGGCAGCGCCAGCAACTACGACATTACCTATGTGAACGGGGTGCTGACCGTCACCCCGCGCGACATCAGCATCAGTGCCAGCGCGGCGAGCAAGGTGTACGGCAGCGCCGATCCGAATCTGTTCACCGTCGGCGGCCTGGGCCTGGCATCTTTTGATACCAAGAGTTCAGCCTTTACCGGTTCGTTGAATCACACCGGCGGCGAGAATGTCGGCACCGCTTATGCCATCACCCAGGGCACGCTGGCCGCGAACACCAATTACAACGTTACCGGCTTCACCGGTAACACGCTGGACATCACACCCGCCTCGCTGACCGTGGCGGCGGATACCATCAACAAGGTGTTCGGTACGCCCGACCCGGCGCTGACCTATAGCGTCGCCGGCTTGCAGTTCAGCGACACGCCAGCCGCCACGGTGAGCGTGTCGCTGATGCGCGATCCGGGCGAGTTTATCGGCCTGTATGCGATCAACGGTTCGGCGACCCTGCTCAGCAGCAACTATGTGCTGGCGCCTTTCGTCCCCGGCAGCTTTATTATTCTGGCGCCGACCGTGGTGCAGGAGATCACCGCGATTTCGCTGGGGACCGGAACGCCCGAAGGGGAATCGCGCGACAAGGATGACAAGGCGGTGCTGGCTTTGCTTGAGGGTCAAGGCGACCAAGGCGGCGGCCTGCCCGATAACCTGCCGGTCTGCCGTTGAGGAGTGATGATGAAATTGAATGATCCAGTCGTGGTGGCGGTTCGAACTTCAGATGAAGATGCCGGACTGAAGTCCGACCCACAGGGTGCGGCAAGATTTTGTGGGTCGGGATTCATCCCGACAGCGTGCCGCGATCAAAGCCGGAACTGTCGGACTGAAGTCCGACCCACACTGAAGGCGTTTGGCCTGTTGCTCGGGCTGTTGCTCGGGCTGTCGCCGATGAGCGTGGCGGCGGCGGATGAGGCGGGGCAGGAAACCTTGCGCTTTGCCATCACCCGCTATGCGGTGGAAGGGGCGACGCTGCTGACAGCGGCCGAGATCGAGGCGGCGGTCGCGCCTTTTGTCGGGACGGACAAGGATTTCTCCGACGTGCAGTCGGCGCTGGAAGCGATCGAAGAGTTGTATGCGCAACGCGGTTATTCGGCGGTGCATGTGCTATTGCCGGAGCAGGAACTGGAAGCGGGCGCGGTGCGCTTCGAGGTGATCGAAGGGCACTACGGCAAGGTCGAAGTGAAGAACAACCGGTTCTTTAGCGAGGCGAATGTGCTGAACGCGATCCCCTCGGTGAAGAGCGGCGGCGTGCCGCAGGCCAGGCAGGTGGCGCGGGAATTGCGCCTGGCGAACGAGAACCCGGCGCGCCGCATCGATGTTGTGCTCAAAGGCGGCGCGCAGGATGACGAGGTGGATGCCGGAGTGCAGGTCAGCGACAGCAAATTCTCGCAGTGGACGCTGACGGCGGATAACTCCGGCACGGTGGAGACCGGGCGCTCGCGCATCGGCCTGTCCTATCGCCACGCCAATCTGTTCGATCTGGATCACGTGGCCCAGATCCAGGCGCAGATTTCGCCGGAGCACACCGACCGCTCGCAAGTGATCGGCGGCAGCTACAGGATGCCGTTGTACGAGGCGGGGCACAGCATCGAATTCTTTGGTTCCTACTCCAACATCAATGCGGTGGTGGGCGGCTTGTCCAACTTTCAGGGCGGCGGCCTGATGTTCAGCACGCGCTACAACATCCCGCTGGAGCGCCGTGGCACGTTCGATCCGCGCGTTTCTTTCGGCCTGGACTGGCGCCGGTTCGACAAGATTGAGCTGACCAGTCCACCGCCGACGACGCTGTTCGGCGAGATCGTGGTGACCCCGTTGAGCGCGGCTTATACCACCCAGGGGCGGCTGGGCAGGGGCGACCTGGCGCTGAACACCTCGCTCACCGTCAACGTGCCGGTCGCCGGCAGCGGCAAATCAGCCGACTTCGCCACCTATGACCGGATCAATACGGCAAGTCCGGAGTCGCACTACAAAGTGCTGCGCTTCGGCGCGTCGTACTTCCTGCCCTTCGCCGCAGACTGGCAATGGCGCACCGCTTTCAGCGGGCAATGGAGCAGCGACCGGCTGATTCAGGGCGAGCAGATCCGTCTGGGCGGCGCGGACGGCGTGCGCGGCTTCTCGGAAGGCAGCGAAACCGGCGAGCGCGGCGGCAAGCTCAATCTGGAACTGTATGCGCCGGCGTGGAACAAGGGAGGGGCCGCTGTGCGCGGTCTGGTATTCGCCGATGCCGGCCGCGTGCAGCCGAAATCGGCAAATAGCGTGAATGTCGCCAGCCTGGGACTTGGCCTGCGCGCGTCCTATTCCGATGCGCTGGCGCTGCGTTTCGATGCCGGTCGCATCATGAATGAAGGCACCGATCCCAAGCAGCAGCAGGGCGATTGGCGCCTGCACGCTTCCCTGGCCGGAACCTTTTAGGGGGATACGATGAAAAAATCCTTACTCGCTCTCGCTTTGCTCTTGTTGATGCCGCCGGCGCTGGCGGCGGACGAGGCGGCGGGCAATGTGCGCTACATTAGCGGCACGCTGGTGGCGCAGAAAGCCGACGGCACGCTGCGCGTGTTGCGGCCCAAGTCGGAGGTGCGTCCGGGAGAGTTGCTGGTGACCGGCAAAAGAAGCTACGCGCAAGTCACGATGAACGATGGCACTAAAATGACCTTGCGCCCGAATTCCAACCTGAAGATCGAGGCGTACCAGTTCAAGCAGGATGCCCCCAAGGCGGACAACGCGATTTTTCGCCTGCTCAAGGGCGGCTTCCGCACCGTCACCGGGCTGATCGGCAAGCGCGGCAATCCCGATGCGTACCAGCTGCGCGCGGCGGGCGCGACCATCGGCATTCGCGGCACCGATTTCACTTCGCGCCTGTGCGCCAGCAAGGGTTGCGCGGAGGACGAAGCGGTTGCCCGGGCACCGGTTGCGCCAAAGCCCAAGGCGGTTGGCCGCGTGATGCGCGTGCAGGGCGAACTGGCGGCCAGGGAAGCCGGCGGCAAGATCAGGAAGCTGACTTTGGGCTCGCCCGTGTTCGAGGGCGACACATTGCAGAGCAATGCGGCCTCGTATGCGGTGGTGGTGTTCCGCGACGGCGGGCGCATCACGCTGCAGGCGAGCAGCGTGTTCCGGGTCGAGGCATTCAAATACAACAAGGCGCGGGGACAGGAAAACATCGCGCTGCGCCTGATCAAGGGCGGCGTGCGCGTGGTGACCGGGCTGATCGGCCGGGTCAACCGCAACAACTACAAATTCCGCATGTCAGGCGCAACCATCGGCATCCGCGGCACCGGTTTTGATGCCTGGTGCAACGGGCCCTGCGCGGAAGGCGCGGCGGATTTCGGCGCCAACCCGGAAAATCCGCTGGACGGCGCCGGGGTATATGTGTGGGAAGGCGAAGTGTTGCTGGTGGGGCCGGGCGGTTCCTACACCGTGGCGATCAACCAGGCGGCGATCATCGCGCGTGAAACCGGCAGACCGGTGCGCATCCTGACCGTGCCGCCCGCCGTGGAAAACAACGAAGCACCGCGCCCCGACGGCGTGCCGGTCGATCTGGAAAAAATGTTTGAAGAGGCGGATACGGGCGGGGAGGCTGGACTGTACGTGACTGTGTATGACGGCCATATCATCCTGGGCAGAGGGGATCAGCAGATCAATCTGGGCCGTGGCGAGAGCGGTTTTGCCAACGACCGGATCTTGGCGCGGCTGGCTGAAACCCCCGGCTTCATGGAGGATAAGAAGCTGGAGGATCTGGAACGATACGATGATTCCGGTGGCGACCAGAACGGTTGCGTGATTCGCTAGCCTGTGGTGGGTGGGCCGGGTTGTGTAGGTCGGACTTCAGTCCGACAAGTCGGGTTGAAACCCGACCTACAACACTGGAGCAGAACGACGACTCCGGCGGGAGCAGGAACGGTTGCGTGGTCCTCTAGCCTGTGGTGGGTGGGCCGGGTTGTGTAGGTCGGACTTCAGTCCGACAAGTCGGGTTGAAACCCGACCTACAACACTGGAGCAGAACGACGACTCCGGCGGGAACAGGAACGGCTGCGTGGTCCTCTAGCCGGTTGCAGCACAGATAGCCGGGAAGCCAATCGGTTTCCCGGCTATTTTTTTGCGTCGTCGCCTTCGACCGCGCGCGTGTAGGAATCGTAATCCGGACTCGGTTGTGCGGCGCGTTCGTCCGGTGCGCGCTGGGCCTCGTTGTTGCTGCGGATACCTTCGTACAGATTGCGCGCGGGGTCGGCGCATCCGGCCAATAACAGTAAAACGAGCCGGCAGGTTAACTTCATGCCTGCGCTCTCGCCCAATCCACGATGCCGCGCGCATCCATCGCGCCCGCCTGCCGCGCCACTTCGCGTCCGCCCTTGAACAGCGCCAGCGTCGGGATGCTGCGGATGTTGAATTGCGCGGTGAGTTGCTGCGCCTGTTCCGTATCCAGTTTGACCACGCGCATCTGCGGTTCCAGTTGTGCCGCCGCCTGCGCGTAAGCGGGCGCCATCATCTTGCACGGGCCGCACCAGGGCGCCCAAAAGTCCACCAGCACCGGGATGTCGCTGTTGCCGATATGGCGCATGAAATTGGCTTGATTCAGCTCCGCCGGATGCGCCGTGAACAGCGGCTGTTTGCATTTGCCGCAGGTCGGGTTGGCATCCAGCTTGGCGGCGGGCACGCGGTTCACCGCATCGCAGTGCGGGCAGACGATATGTTTGGAGTCGCTCATGGTGGCCTCATTAAATAAGTTGACGCTGATATAGGGTGTGTTCGAGATATTTCAAGGGGGCGGATATGCAAGTCCGACACTTGTGGGTCGGGTTGAAACCCGACCTACAGCGTGATGCGCATCGACAGGTCGATCGCCTTGATGTCTTTGGTCAGCGCGCCGATGGAGAGGCGGTCCACGCCGGTTTCGGCAACGCGGCGCACGTCGTCCAGGGTGATGCCGCCGGAGGCTTCCAGTTCGGCGCGGCCGGCCGCGTGTTCCACTGCGAGGCGCATGGCTTCCAGCGAGAAGTTGTCGAGCAGGACCAGTTTTGCGCCCGCCAGCAAAGCTTCATCCAGCTCCGCCATGTTTTCCACTTCGATCTGGATCGGGATGTGCGGCGGGGTGATGCGGAAGGCCAGCTCCATCACCTGGCCGATGCCGCCCACCGCCGCGATGTGGTTCTCCTTGATCAGCACGCCGTCGAACAGGCCGATCCGCTGGTTGTGCCCGCCGCCCACCCGCACCGCATGTTTTTGCGCCATGCGCAGGCCGGGCAAAGTCTTGCGCGTGTCCATGATTTTCGCCTGTGTGCCTTGTGTTGCTTCGACATAACGCCGCGTCAGTGTGGCCGTGGCCGAGAGCGTCTGCAAGAAATTCAGCGCCGGGCGCTCGGCCGACAACAGCGCGCGCGCGCGGCCTGCGATCGTGCACAGCGTTTGCCCGGTTTGCGCCTGCTCGCCTTCCGCCAGTTGCCAGACGATGCTGCAATCCGGGTCCAGCGTCTTGAAACATTCTTCGAACCACAGCGTGCCGCATAACACCATGGTTTCGCGCGTGATGACCGTGGCTTGTGCCGCTGTGTGTTCAGGGATCAGTTGCGCGGTCAGGTCGCCGCCGCCGATGTCTTCGTCGAGTGCGGCGCGGACGTTGGCGCGGAGATGATGGGTGAGGGAGGTGTTGGGCATGGCATCATTTAACAGTCGGGTTGGGCGGATTCTAACGTGTCGGCGGGAATCGGTGCGGGTCGTATAATCCACCCCATCAATTTTTGCTCGAACGGCATCCCCGATGAACGACGAAGACTACATGCGTGCCGCACTGGAACAGGCGCATCTGGCCGCGCAGGCGGGCGAGGTGCCGGTGGGCGCGGTGGTGGTGAAGGACGGTGCAATCGTCGGGCGCGGCTTCAATGCGCCGATCACCCGCCACGATCCCACCGCGCACGCCGAGATGATGGCCATGCGCGATGCCGCGCAGCGCATCGGCAACTACCGGCTGGTCGGCTGCGAGCTGTTCGTCACGCTGGAACCGTGTGTCATGTGCGTCGGCGCGATGTTCCATGCCCGCATCGCGCGTGTGGTGTATGGCGCGAAAGAACCCAAGACCGGCGCGGCGGGCAGCGTGTTCAACCTGTTCGGTGACTTCCCCCACCCCAACCCTCCCCCGGGGGAAGAGGGAGCCACGGTCAGTCTGAACCACCACGCGCGCATCGAGGGCGGCGTGCTGGCGGAGGAATGCGGCAAAGTGATGAGCAATTTTTTCGCCGTGCGGCGGGCGCAACAGAGAATGCAATGAAGATCGTCATCCATATTCCGGGCCAGACGCTGTCGCTGTTCGACGACAGCGGCACTCTGTTGCAAACCTATCCCGTCTCCACCGGGGCGAACGGTGCGGGCGAGGAGAACGGCAGTTTCTGCACGCCGCGCGGGCGCCATGTCATCCGCGCCAAGATCGGCGCGGGGCAGCCGCTGAATACCGTGTTCATCAAACGCCGTCCGACCGGCGAAATTTATACGCCGCAACTCGGCGCGCGCCATCCGGGGCGCGATTGGATCCTGACCCGCATCCTGTGGTTGTCCGGTTGCGAGGAGGGCTACAACCGAGGCGGCAGTTGCGATACCATGCGCCGCTACATCTATGTCCACGGCACGCCGGATGACACCGAACTCGGCAGGCCGGGCTCGCGCGGCTGCATCCGGATGCGCAATGCCGATCTGCTGGAGTTGTTCGATCGCGTTGCAGCAGGCACGGCAGTCGAAATCGTCGCTTGAACAGAAAGGAGTCGCAATGGGTCATCCTTTTACGGTCAGTCTGGTGTGTTGGCATGATGGTGAACCCTTGTTGCGCGCGATCCGCGAGGCGGTGTTCGTCCGCGAGCAGGGTGTGCCGGCGGAGCTGGAGTGGGATGAGATCGATGCCACCTGCCGCCACGCGCTGGCGTTGAGCCTCTCCGGCGATGCTGTCGGCTGCGGGCGCATCCTGACCAACGGCCATATCGGGCGCATCTGCGTGATGCCGGCATGGCGCAAGCAGAAAGTCGGCACGGCGCTCATGGAGGCGTTGCTCAACGAGGCGCGCTCGCGCGGCTACAAAACGGTCGATGTGGATGCGCAGGTGCACGCGGTGCCGTTCTACGAGCGCTTTGGCTTTGCCACGCACGGCAAGTCATTCATGGATGCGGGACTGCCGCACATCAAGATGAAGCTGGAGTTCAAGCCGCGCTGACGTGAAATGTCGGGATGAATCCCGACCTGCACGGAGCGGAGGTTTTTGTAGGTCGGGATTCATCCCGGCAGCGGCAGCCAAAATCCTGCCCGGCTTATTTCCCGTCCAGATATTCCGCATCGCTGAAGTTCAGCACCGCTTCCGGCTGGAACACGGTGAAGGCGGTGATCAGCATGCCGGTCATGAACGCCTCGGTGAGCACGATCACCGGCGAAAAAATCAGATAATGGCGCGCGATCTGGTCCCAGGTGTAATGGCTCAAGGCCAGCAGCAACAGCGTGGTGGCGATCACGTTCAGCAGCACCGCCAGTCCGGCACAGACAAATCCGTTCCACAGCACGAACAGAAAAAGATTCTTCGGCAGGTTGCGCCGGCTGAAGCGCAGCAGCCACTCGCTGAACAGCGCCGGAAGGGCAATCATCAGTAGTCCGTTGAGTCCCAGCGCGACCCAGTCCAACTCCATTCTGAACCAGGTGGCGGCCATCACCAGGGCGATCGCGGCGCTACCCATTTGCCAACCGAACAGCAGCACGAACAGGGTCGCACCGAGGATGTGGAAATTGAAGCCGGGGCGGATGCCGGCGTTGAATTGCCAGAAGATGAATGCGCCGATGGTCAGCGCCACCAGCGCGTTCACCATCTGCGGCTTGGCCAGCACGGTGCGCCAGGGTGCGCTGCGCAGCGCGCGGTACAGAAAAAAAGCAAAGGCGAGATTGGCCAGCCACAGCCAGTCGCCGCCGATCAGGGTGGCGGGCAGATTCACGGCAGGGCGTAGGGCAAGGTTTCGAATTCGAGGCGCGGCCCGGTCAGCGCGCGCAGATGCACGGGGAAATCCGCCGCGACTTCGGTCTGCACCACGGCCAGCAGTTCAAACCCGCCGTGCGCGGCGCACGCAGCCTGCACCACCTTGCCGCAGGCCTGTTCCGCATCCGCCGCACTGAACAGGTCGTCCCCCGCCTGCGGCGCCTCCTCGCTCATCACGCGCGCCAGGTACATACGCCGTTTCGGCTTGCCGAGGTAGTGCATGCGCGCCACCACTTCCTGTCCCGGATAGCAGCCCTTCTTGAAATTGACGCCGCCGATCACTTCGAAATTCACCATCTGCGGTACGAACGCTTCCTGCGTCGCGGGCAAAATGAAAGGGATGCCGGCGCGGATGTCGAGCCAGTCCCAGCAGCTCGAACCGGCTGCCGTTGCTGCCGCTTGTAATGCCTGCCACAGTGCCACCGCGCGCGCGACGGGGGTGGCGATCTGATAGCGCTGCGTGCTGCGGCACAGGATCACCGTGTCGTCGGAGTGTGTCGTTTCCCACGCCTGTTGCGGCAGCGCCGCAAACTGTTTTTGCAGCAGGGTCGCCGCCTCTGCACCGGCGACACCGAGACAGACCCGCTCGTCGCTGGTATCCGTGATCTTCACCTTGCTGCGCAGCACGTACATCGACAATTTCTTGCGCACCGGTTCGGCCAGCGCGCGCGGCAGCTGCAACAGATAGTCGTTACCCTCGCGCCAGATCACGAAACTCGCCAGCATGCGCCCCTTGGCGGTGTTGAAACTGGAAAGCTGGGCGCGGTTCGGCGTGACCTCGCGGATGTCGTTGGAAAGCAGGTTTTGCAAAAAGGATTCGGCATCCTCGCCGCTGACGCGGAGCACACCAAAATGGGACAGATCGCACAGCACCGTGCCTTCCTGCGTCGCCGCCCGTTCGGCGGCGGCATCGCCGAAATGCCGCACCGTGCCCGCTTCGATCTGCGCGCCCTGTGTCGCGAGAAAATTTTGCCAGTCCTGATTCATGGTTCTGATCCGTGAGTTGCAAGTCGGCCAATGTTACCGCGAAGTTCTGTGTTTCGGCTAAACTCTCGCCGCATGAAATCCCTGTTCGCCGCGTTGTCATGCCTGCTGCTCGCCGCCTGCGACGGCGGGTTGTGGAATAACCCTTATCCCGCCTCGGATGCGGGCCGGGACATCCTCTACACCGCGTTCACCGAGCGTCCGAAACATCTCGATCCGGCGCAGGCCTACAGCGAAAACGAGTATGAGTTTCTCGCCAACATCTATGCGCCGCCGCTGCAATATCACTATCTGAAACGCCCCTACCAACTGGTGCCGCTGGCTGCCGGCGCAATGCCGCAGGTGACTTATCTCGACGCGCGGCACCGTCCCCTGCCGCAGGATGCACGGCAGCAACGCATTGCCTTCAGCGTGTATGAGATCCGCATCAAACCCGGCATGCGCTACCAGCCGCATCCGGCCTTCGTGGCGGACAACCTGCACCTCACGGAACATGACCTGGACGGCATTCATGCCTTGTCCGATTTCGCCCGCCGCGGCACACGCGCGGTGACGGCGGCGGACTACGCGCACCAGATCAAACGGCTGGTGCATCCGCAACTGCACACCCCCATCGCCGGGGTGATGATGGAATACATCGTCGGACTCAAGGACTACGCCGCCGCGTTGCAAGCCGCAGCCAAAGCGCAGCCGGATGGTTTTCTCGACATTGAGCAATATCCGTTGAGCGGGGTTGAGGTGGTGGACGACACCACCTACCGCATCACCGTCCACGGCAAATATCCGCAGTTCGCCTACTGGCTGGCAATGCCGTTCTTCGCGCCGATGCCGGCGGAAGCCGAGCGCTTCTATGCGCAGCCCGGCATGCAGGAACGCAACCTCACGCTGGACTGGTGGCCGGTCGGCAGCGGGCCGTATTACCTGTCCGAGAACGACCCGAACCGGCGCATGGTGCTGACGAAAAATCCGCATTACGCCAGCGAGACCTATCCGGCGGAAGGCGAGGCGGGCGATGCGGCAGCCGGGCTGCTGCGCGATGCGGGCAAGCCGCTGCCGCTGATCGAACAGGTCGTGTTCTCGCTGGAAAAGGAGACCATCCCGTACTGGAACAAATTCCTGCAAGGCTACTACGACGCCTCCGGCATTAGCTCGGACAGTTTCGATCAGGCGGTGCAGGTCAGCGTCGGCGGCGAGGCGAATGTCAGCGACGCGATGAAAGCGCAAGGCATCACGCTCGCCACGGCCATCGCCACTTCGACGATGTACACCGGCTTCAACTGGCTCGATCCGCTGCTGGGCGGAGGGTGTGCGGGTGTGGCGAGTGTTCCCCCACCCCAACCCTCCCCCGGGGGGAGAGGGGGCAGTCGAAGTGATTCATCTTGTCATCCGGTGCGGGCGACCAAACTGCGCCAGGCCATTGCCATCGCGGTGGACTTCGAGGAGTTTATTTCCATCTTCGCCAACGGGCGCGGCATCAGTGCGCAGTCGCCGATTCCGCCCGGCATTTTCGGCTACCGCGAGGGCTGCGCCGGAATCAATCCTTATGTGTACGACTGCGTACAAGGCAAGCCGCTGCGCAAGCCCGTCGCTGCAGCGCAACACCTGCTGGCCGAGGCCGGTTATCCCGGCGGCGTGGAGGCTCGCAGCGGACAGCCGCTGGTGATCCATCTCGACACCACCGCCAGCGGCGTCGGCAACAAAGCGCGCCTCGACTGGCTGCGCAAACAGTTCGACAAGATCAATGTGCAACTCGATGTGCGCAGCACCGACTACAACCGTTTCCAGGACAAGATTCGGCGCGGCGATACGCAAATGTTCTACTTCGGCTGGAATGCCGATTACCCCGATCCGGAGAATTTCTTTTTCCTGCTGCACGGGCCGCAGGGCAAGGTGAAATTCAGCGGCGAGAACGCGAGCAACTACAGCAACCCGGCCTACGACCGCCTGTTCGAGCAGATGAAGAACATGGAGAACGGTCCGGCGCGGCAGGCCATCATCGACCGCATGCTGGAGATATTGCGCCGCGACTCGCCCTGGCTGTGGGGCTACCACCCCAAAAACTACGTGCTGCAACACGGCTGGCTGCACAACATCAAACCCAACATCATGGCCAACAACAAGCTCAAATACTGGCGCGTGGATAGCGCGCAGCGCGACCAACTGCGCCGTGTATGGAACCGGCCGGTGCATTGGCCGCTATGGCTGGGGGCGATTACAGTGCTGCTGTTCGGGCTGTCGGTCTGGCGGGTGCTGCGGAAAAAGGAAGAAGGCGCGGCTTGAACCGGCGGGCTGCGCTTGGGAGCAACATCCGCCCTGCGGTATCATGCGCGCCCCGATCAGAGCGCATAATTGAACCATGAACCCCACCCTTGTTTTCGACATCGAAACCATCCCCGACATCGCCGGGCTGCGCGCGTTGCATGAACTGGACAGCGCGGTGAGCGACGCCGAAGTGGCCGAGATGGCCTTCCAGATGCGCCGTCAGAAGACCGGCAGCGATTTCCTGCCGCATCATCTGCAGCGCGTCGCGGCGATCTCGTGCGTGCTGCGCGAGGGCGACAACTTCAAGGTGTGGACGCTGGGCGAGCCGGACGAGGACGAAGGCAGCCTGATTCAGCGCTTCTTCGACGGGGTGGAGAAATACACGCCGCAACTGGTGAGCTGGAACGGCGGCGGTTTCGACCTGCCGGTGCTGCACTATCGCGGGCTGATTCACGGCGTGCAGTCGCCGCGCTACTGGGATCAGGGCGAGGACGACCGCGATTTCAAGTGGAACAACTACATCAGCCGCTACCACTCGCGCCATCTCGACCTGATGGACTTGCTGGCGATGTACACCGGCCGCGCCAACGCGCCGCTGGATGAGCTGGCCAAACTGATTGGCTTCCCCGGCAAACTGGGAATGGACGGCAGCAAGGTGTGGGAGGCGTATCAGCAGGGCCGACTGGCCGAGATCCGCAACTATTGCGAGACCGACGTGGTGAACACGTATCTGGTATTTGCGCGCTTCCAGTTGATGCGCGGGCAGTTCACCAAAGCGCGCTACGAAAAAGAGATCGAGTTGGTGCGCGGCACCCTGAAAAAATCCGACGAAAAACACTGGCAGGAATTTCTTGCCCAGTGGCCCGAAAAGAAAACAGCATGAATCCCGTCATCATCGAATCGCTCGACCACGAGGGTCGCGGCATCGCGCATGCCGATGGCAAGGTGATCTTCGTCGAAGGCGCGCTGACCGGCGAGCGTGTGACCTATTCCTCGTATCGCAAGAAGAACAACTTTGAGCAGGCGCAGGTCGAAAAAATACTGAAGCAGTCGTTCATGCGCGTGCAGCCCGAGTGTCCGGTCTTTGGCGTGTGCGGCGGCTGCTCGATGCAGCATCTGGATGCGCGGGCGCAGGTTGCGGTCAAGCAGCGCGTGCTGGAAGACAATCTGCAGCGCATCGGCAAAGTGAAGCCGGAAACCATGTTGCCGGCGATTTACGGCCAGCCATGGGGCTATCGCCAGCGCGCGCGCCTGTCGGTGCGGCATGTGCTGAAAAAAGAAAAAACCCTGGTCGGCTTCCGAGAAAAGAACGGCAAATATGTGGCCGATATGCAGCATTGCGAAATCCTCACGCCGAAGATCGCCGGCCTGTTGCCGTTGCTGGGCGAGTTGAATGAAAAATTCACGCGGCGCGACATCATTCCGCAGATCGAGGTGGCGGTGGGCGAATATGTCGATGTGCTGGTGCTGCGCATCCTGGACGCGCTCACGCCCGCGGATGAGGCGCTGATCCGGGAGTTTGCGGATACCCATCAGGTGCAGTTCTGGACCCAGACCAAAGGGCCGGAAACGGTCAAGCCGTTCTATCCGCCGGACGCCCCAAAGCTTTCCTATAGCCTGCCCGAATTCGGTATCACCATGCCGTTCGCGCCGACCGAGTTCACCCAGGTGAACAGCGACATGAACCGCCTGATGGTTGGACGCGCCATGCGCCTGCTCGACCCGCATCCCGGCGAGCGCATCGCCGATTTCTTTTGCGGTCTTGGCAATTTCACCCTGCCGATCGCGTGCAGCGGGGCGCAAGTGACGGGCATCGAGGGCAGCGATGCGTTGGTGAAACGTGCCATCCGGAATGCCGAATACAACGGCTTGACGGCGAACACTGAATTCAGGGCAATGAACTTGTTCGGGATGAATGAAGATGCGCTTTCGCGGTTAGGGCGATTCGACAAGTGGCTGGTCGATCCGCCGCGCGACGGTGCGATTGAACTGATGAAATCAATCAGCGACGAAACCGCGCCGCGCCGCATCGTGTATGTCTCGTGCAGCCCCGCCACTCTGGCGCGAGATGCCGAAGTGCTGGTGCACGTGAAGGGTTATCGGTTGAAAAAAGCCGGGGTGATGAACATGTTTCCGCAGACCTCGCATGTGGAATCAATCGCGGTGTTCACAAGGGAGTGAGCGATGCAAAGCTATGACGATCTGGTGGCCGAGGCGCTGGCGCGGGTGCGCGAGGTGACGCCGTGGGACTTCGGGCGGCGTTATCGGGCGGGCGATATCCCGCTGTTGCTCGACGTGCGCGAACCGGCGGAGTTCGCCGCGCTGCACATCCCCGGTTCGATCAACGTGCCGCGCGGCATCCTGGAGCAGTCCTGCGAATGGGATTACGACGAGACCGTGCCGCCACTGGCGGGCGGACGCGAACGCGAGATCGTGGTGATCTGCCGCTCCGGCAAGCGCTCGGTGCTGGCGGCGGACATGATGCAACGGATGGGTTTCACCAAGGTGGTGTCGCTCAAGCTCGGCATCCGCGGCTGGAACGATGCGGAGTTGCCGCTACGGGATGCCAGCGGCAAGACCATCGATGCGGATGCGGGCGATGAAATATTGGTTTCCAGGGTGCGACCGGAGCAGCGCAAGCCGTAGCGCGTAACTGCGGGTTATCGCCGGCGCGATTTTTTGCGCTTGCATCCGCGCCGTAATTTTCTGTTTGGTGTTTGTCTCCCGGTTTCGTTCAACCCCGGCTTGGCGAAAGAATCCGTCAACCCTCAGGTGCGCCGCCGCCACCATAACCCGCCGCCTGCCGTGATCAGCAACAGGGGGAACAGGACAAGCAGAATCAGGCTGGCCAGCGTGAGTTGATGACGGCTGAGGACGAGTTTGGCGTCCTGCGCGGTGGGCGGGATGATGCTGATGAGGCGTTCTTCGCCGGCCAGCCAGTTGAGCATGTTGACGCCAAGATCGAGATTGCCGCCGTTGCCGGAGTAGGCGTTGGCGAGGAAGGCGCCGCTGCCGACCACTAAGATGCGCTGTTCATGGCCGCCCGTCTGCCGTTGCAGGGAGAGCGCCAGGGCAACCGGGCCAGCGACATCGCGCTGCGGATCGAAGCGCGCGCCCGGCTTCTTGCTGATCCACCCTTGGCGCGCGCCTTCGACCAGGATCTGCCGCTGCCATTCGCTTTCGGTTTCCGTTTCCAGTGCGCGCGCCTGCGGAAATACCGTGATCAGATCGAAATCGCGGGTGACGGGATGCGGCGGGTAACCGACGCCCAGTGTCCAGTCGCGCGGCGCATTCATTTCCTGTGCGGCCGGGTCGATCACGATGCCGGGGGGGAGCACCAGCCCCAATGCATCGGCGAGCACCTCCAACCCGCGCAGCGGTTCGGCATCCAGCAGCCACAGCAGGTTGCCGCCGCGTTCGACAAAGTGCAGCAGTTTGGCGACTTCGCCGGGAAACAGGCGGGTTTGCGGATGGGTGAGCACCAGCACGCCGGCGTTTTCCGGCACGTCCGGCGCGATGGCCAGATTCAGCGGTGCGATGCGGTAGCCGTTCTGTTGCAGCCGCTTGCCGAATTCACCCAGATCGTGATTGGCGGCGCCGTCCAGTTTGCGCTCGCCGTGGCCGCTGACGACCATCAGCAGTTGTTCCCTGCCGCGCGCCAGCCGCAGCAGCGCGCTGGTCAGGGTCTGCTCATTGAGCGTGGCGAGGTGCTCGCGCCGCCCGCCGTATTCGACCACCATCTCGCCGTTGCCGCGAATACCGGAGTGGCGGGTGGCTTCCGGTTGTTTGACCGGGTCCACGAAAACGAGGCGCAGGTCGGACTTGTAGCGCTGGTACAGCGCGATGAATTCGCCCACCAGCTTGCGCACCTCTCCCTTTTGCGCATCAAGGTCGGCGGCATACACGGTGATGGTCAGCGGCCCCTTGAGTTGCGCCAGCACCTGCTCGCTGGCGGGCGACAGACTGTTCAGCGCGTTGCGGGTCAGGTCCCAGTGCGCCGGAAAGCGTACGGCGAGAGAATACAGGCCGCCCGTCGTCGCCAACAACAGCAGCAGAAACAGCGATGATTTCACTGCGCGGCGTCGCATCCGGCCTTGCTGTGCGGCTTGCAGATGGCGGATAGCCAGCAGCAGGAAGAGGGAGATGAAGAGCGCGAAGTAAACCAGGTCGCTGCTGCTGACGAGGCCGACGTTCAGGTTCTGGAAATGCGCATTGGGCGACAGCACGCGCACTGCGCCGTTGCCCATTTCGAGCAGCCACAAGCCGAATGACACGGCGAGGGCACTGAAAGCGGCAACCACGGGCTGCCGCGTCAGCGCCGAGCAATATAAGCCGAGTGCCGCATAGCCGGCCGCCAGCAGCCACAGGCCGAGCAGGTTGGCGGCGATCAGGCCGGGGTCGGCCGCCGTGCCCAGCCATAGCGTCAGCATCATCAGACCGGCAGCCGCGATGATCAGGGTGAGAAAGGCGAGCAGGCCGGCGAATTTCCCCAGCACGATCTGGCGTGCGAGGATCGGCGCGCTGGCCAGCAGCGGCCAGGTCTGGTTGCGCCGCTCCTCGGCGATCAGGCGCATGCTGAACAGCGGGATCAGCATCATCAGCAGCAACCCCAACGCGCCGGCCAGCGGCGCGGCGATACTGATGGTGGCGCCGGGGGCACTGTTCATCTGCGCCAGTTGCGCCTGCACTTGCAGATAATCGTCCACCCGCGCCAGGAAAAACCAGCCGAGAATGAATTGCAGCAGCGCCAGCATCCACCAGGTGGCGGGTGCGGCGAACAGGCTGCGCAATTCGCGGCGGGCGAGGAGGGTGATCATGCTTCTTCCCGGGTGAGCTGCAGGAAGCTCGACTCGATATCGCTGTGCCGGCGCAGATCGTCGATGCTGCCGTCGAAGATCAGTCTGCCCTGGCTCAGGATGACGGCGCGGTCGCACACCTGTTCCACTTCATGCAGCAGGTGGGTGGACAGGATTACGCTGCCCGCATCGCCGAGTGCGCGGATCAGCTCGCGGATTTCGCGAATTTGCGCGGGGTCGAGGCCGACGGTTGGCTCGTCCAGGATGATCACCGCAGGCTGGTGGATAATCGCCTGCGCGATGCCCACGCGCTGCCGGTAACCTTTGGATAGTGTGCCGATCAGTTGTTGTCCGCATTCGAGCAGACCGCAGCGCTGCTTCGCCAGATGCAATTGTTCGGCCAGCCGGGCGGGGACGATGCGGTGCAGGCGGGCGGCGAAACACAGGTAATCGTCCACGCGCATGTCGCGATACAGCGGCGGCTGTTCCGGCAGGTAGCCGAGGCAGGACTTGGCCAGCTCGGGGCGCTGTGCCAGATCGATTTCGCAGATTTCCGCCGTGCCCCCGCTGGCGGGGAGGACACCGGAGAGCATTTGCAGGGTGGTGCTCTTGCCGGCGCCGTTGTGCCCAAGCAGCCCCAGTACCTCGCCGCGCCGCAACACAAACGACACATCGTTCACCACGCACTGGCTGCCGTGAAAACGGGTGAGATGTTGTGCCGACAAGGTGAGCGGGGACGTCATGGCGGGGCGAAAGCCTTGGTTTTGAGTTGCGGCAAATATAACCTAATATGCAAGCCCGCATCAAAATGCCGCCCAACCATGAAAAATTCTATTTTCTCCGTGTTGTTGTTTTCGCTGCTGGCCGCTTGCGCCCATCCGCCGCAAACCCTGCCGACCGAGGCGAATGCGGCGAATGCGGCGAATGTCCCGCTGCGGACCGAAGCGCCGCAACCGGTGCTGCCGGCGATTGAGCTCACGGATCGGCTGCTGTATGAATTTTTGCTCGGCGATTTTGCCGCCCAGCGCGGCAGACCGGAGGTCGCCGCCCAGGTCTATCTCGATCTGGCACGCGCCACCCTCGATCCGCGCGTGGCGCGCCGCGCCGCGCAACTGACTTTCGAGGCGCATCAATATGACCAGTCGCTGGAAGCGTTCCGCCTGTGGCAACAACTGGAGCCTGCCTCGCCGCTGGCCAAGCAAATGCTGGTCTCGCTGCTGGTGTCCGGCGGCAAGCTGGAGGAGGCGCTTCCGCAGGTGACCGAACTGCTGGCTTCGGACGCGCAAAATACCGGGCGCACTTTTATCAATCTGTACGGTTTGCTGGCACGGGTGCCGGACAAGGCGGCGGCGCTGGCTTGGCTGACCGAAGTGGCGCGACCCTATCCGCAAGTGGCGGAGGCGCATTGGGCGCTGGCGCAGGCTGCGGCGGCGGCGCATCAGCCCAAGTTGGCTTTGAAACAGGCGCAACAGGCAAGTAGCCTGCGTCCCGAATGGGATTTGGCGGTGATGCTGCGGGCACAACTGCTCCAGCAATCGCAATCGCAACCGCAACAGGCATCGGCGCTGCTGCAGAAATATCTTGCCGCCTATCCCGCGCAGCAGAACGCGCGCCTGTTTCATGCGCGCATGCTGCTGGAGCAGAAACAGTATGTTCCCGCCCGGGAGGAATTTTCGCGCCTGCAGCAGCAGCGTCCCGGCAATGCCGAGATCGCTTTTGCCATCGCCATGATCTCCCTGCAACTGGGCGAACTGGAACGCGCCGAACAGGAGCTGCGCGCGGCGCTGGCCGGCACCAGCGGCAAAAAAGACGAGAACACGCTGCACTTTTATCTTGGCCAATTGGCCGAAGCCAAGCCGGATGACAGTGCCGCGCTGGCGCATTACCGGCAGATAAAGGCGGGGGAGCGATACTACGCAGCCAGGCTGCGGGTGGCTTATCTGTTGCACAAGCAGGGACAAGTGGCGCAGGCGCGCGAAGTGTTGCAACAAACCAGGCCGAACAATGATGCGCAGCGCGTGCAACTGCTGTTGATCGAGGCGCAGTTTCTGCGCGAAGCCGCACAATACGCGGAAAGTTTCAAGGTGCTGAGCCGGGGGCTGGATAAATTTCCGGATCAATCCGATTTGCTGTATCAGGCCGCGCTGGATGCCGACAAACTGAAACAATACGACACTTTCGAGCAACTGATCCGCAAGCTGATCAAAATTGAGCCGAACAATGCGCATGCCTACAACGCCCTCGGCTATGGCTTGCTTGAGCGCAACGTGCGCATTACGGAAGCGATGGAGCTGGTGCAGAAAGCCTACGGGCTGATGCCCGATGACGCGGCGATTCTGGATAGCGTGGGCTGGGGCTATTTCCGCCTGAATGATCTGGAGCAGAGCGTCGCGTTTTTGCGCCGTGCCTTTGCCGCCAATCCCGATCCGGAGATTGCCGCCCATCTGGGCGAGGTGTTGTGGGTCAAGGGCGAGCGGGACGAAGCGCAGGCTATCTGGCGCGACAGCGCCAAGGCACACCCGGAGAATCCTGTGTTGCAGGACATGCTGCGCAGATTCCAGCCGTGATGCGGCTTGCACTTTTGTCCCTGTTTCTGCTGGGGGCGTGCAGCACGACACCCGTCATGCTGCAGCGCCCGCCGCAGGCGGATGCGCCGTTCGTCTTCAACGGGCGGGTCGCCATGCGCCAGGAGGCGCGGCGCGAAAACGCCAATTTGCGCTGGACCCATCGCGGCAACGGCGACGAGATTTTATTGCTCGCCCCGCTGGGGCGGACGGTGGCGCGCATCACGGTGGATACGGCGCGGGCAACGCTTGAAACCGATGACAAGCTTTACGCGGCAACGGACGCCGAAGCGCTGATGCAGCAGGTGCTGGGCTGGCGTCTGCCGCTGTCCGGCTTGCGCTACTGGGTGACGGGGCTGCCCGCACCGGAGGCGCGATACGAGAAAACCCCCGGTGAAAACGGGCAGATTGGCGAACTGCGGCAACAGGGCTGGACCATTCGCTATAGCCGCCATACCAGCGCCGCCTCCGATGCGCTGCCCCTCCGCTTGAACCTGCAACGCGAAGGACTGGAAGTGCGCCTGGTTATCGACGAATGGGAGGCGCAATGAGGTCGCTGACCTGTCCCGCTCCGGCGAAACTGAATCTGTTCCTGCATGTCGTCGGGCGGCGTGCGGACGGCTACCACCAGTTGCAAACCCTGTTTCGCTTCATCGATCTGCACGACACGCTGCATTTCACCTTGCGCGATGACGGACGGGTGCATCGCCTTGACCCGTTGCCCGGTGTGGCGGAGCGGGACGACCTGTGCGTGCGCGCCGCACGCCTGTTGCAGCAGGAAACCGGTTGCGCTCTCGGTGTCGGGATTGCGCTGGAAAAAAAGATTCCGATGGGTGGCGGTCTCGGTGGCGGGAGCTCGGACGCGGCCACCGCATTGCTGGCACTGAACCGCTTGTGGCAGCTTGATCTGCCGCGCGCGCGTCTGATGCAGCTCGGCCTGACGCTGGGGGCGGATGTGCCGGTGTTTGTGTTTGGCGACAACGCTTTTGCCCAAGGGGTGGGCGAGCAGTTGCAGCAATATGCGCTGCCGGATGCATGGTACCTGGTGTTGTACCCGCCCGTGCAAGTGCCGACTGCGCAGATTTTCAGCCATCAGGAATTGACACGAAATACGATTTCGATGACAATGCGCGCCCTTCCGAAAGGGCGAAACTTTCGGGCAGGCAAAATACCCGGTTTGCACAACGATTTGCAGGCGGTGGCATGCAAGCTGTATCCCGCAGTGGCAGAACACCTGGCCTGGCTGGCGCAGTTTGCCCCGGCGCTGATGAGCGGCTCCGGCGCCTGTGTGTTTGCCGAGTTTGACACCGAAGCGGAAGCCCGGGATGTATGGCGGCAGTTGCCGGACACGATGCGCGGAGTCGTCGCGCGCGGTTTGCGGCAGCATCCGCTGAAAGATTTTTGCAGTCACTGAATCGCGCCCGCAGGCGCTGTATTCGACAAGTTTTTGGGGAGTCGCCAAGTGGTAAGGCATCGGATTTTGATTCCGACATTCGCAGGTTCGATCCCTGCCTCCCCAGCCAGATTCTCAAGCATTGACGGGCGTTTTCGCTCATTTCACTTCAAGGGGTGTTCCTGATGTCCGGCGACATGGTGGTCTTTACCGGTAATGCCAATCCAAAGCTTGCCGAAAGTGTGGCGCGGCATCTTGGCATACATCTCGGGCGCGCCACGGTGAGCCGCTTCTCCGACGGCGAAGTGATGGTGGAGATTCTGGAACATGTGCGCGGCAAGGATGTGTTCATCCTGCAATCCACCTGCGCCCCGACCAACGATAATCTGATGGAAATCATGGTGATGGTGGATGCCTTGCGCCGCGCGTCGGCTGCCCGCATCACCGCCGCCATCCCGTATCTGGGTTATGCCCGCCAGGACCGGCGTCCGCGTTCGGCGCGCGTGGCGATCACCGCCAAGGTGGTGGCGAATATGCTGACCGGCGTCGGTGTCGATCGGGTGCTGACCATGGATCTGCACTCCGACCAGATTCAGGGCTTTTTCGATATTCCGGTGGATAACGTGTATGCCAGCCCGATCCTGCTGTCGGACGTGTGGCGTTGCGACTACCCCGATCTGATCGTGGTGTCGCCGGATGTGGGCGGTGTGGTGCGCGCGCGCGCGCTGGCGAAACAGCTGGATGCCGATCTGGCGATTATCGACAAGCGCCGGCCACGGCCGAATGTGGCCAAGGTGATGAACATCATCGGTGAAGTGTCCGGCCGCACCTGCCTCATCATGGATGACATGGTGGATACTGCAAACACCTTGTGCGAAGCGGCCAAAGCCCTGAAGGAAAAAGGCGCCGAGCGGGTGCTGGCCTATTGTACCCACGGCGTGCTGTCCGGTCCGGCGATCGGGCGCATCGAGAACTCGGCGATTGACGAGTTGGTGATCACCGACACGATCCCGTTGAGCGAAGCGGCCAGGAACTGCAAACGCATTCGCCAACTCAGCATCGCGGAACTGATGGCGGAGACGCTGCGCCGCATCAACGCGGACGAGTCGGTCAGTTCCCTGTTTGTAGATTGACTTTTGCGGTGACCATGTCGGTCATCGCGCAACCCGGAATCTTCTGGTCGCGGAAGGTTCCATTTGAAGCGGAGAAGCAAAATGACTGTTGAAATCAGCGCAACCAAGCGCCAAGTGCAAGGAACGGGTGCGAGCCGCCGTCTGCGCAAGGCGAATCGCGTCCCCGGTGTGGTGTATGGCTCCGGCGAGGCAACCATGATCGAACTCGATCACAACACCCTGTACTTTGCCCTGCGCAAAGAAGCGTTCCACGCTTCCATCCTGTCCCTGGACCTGGATGGCAAGAAAGAATCCGTGCTGTTGCGCGACTTCCAGATGCACCCGTTCCGCCAGCAAGTGCAACACATCGATTTCCAGCGCGTCGATGCGAAGAAGAATATCCACATGAAAGTGCCGTTGCATTTCGTCAATGCCGAGATTGCGCCCGGGGTCAAAACCGGCGGCGGCATCATCAGCCACGTGCTGACCGAGCTCGAAATCATCTGCTTGCCGACGGATCTGCCGACCGCTTTCGAGGTGGATTTGTCCGGTCTGGAATTGGGACATTCGATCCACATCGCCGATGTCAAGCTGCCGAAGGGTGTTGAATTGGCGCACCATCACCACGCCGGCGATGCGGTGGCGACGGTGCAAGTGCCGCGCGGTGCGGTTGAAGCCGCCGCTGCTGCCGATGCCGCTGTGGCGGAAGCTGCGGCCGCTGCCGCACCCGCTGCCGCAGCTGCCGCACCTGCTGCCAAGAAGTAATCTGCTGCCGGAACAACCCGCCATGCGATCAAACATTGCATGGCGGGTTTTTTCATTATGAGTCACGCCATCAAACTCATCGTCGGCCTGGGCAATCCCGGCAAGGAATACGAAGCGACACGCCACAACGCCGGCTTCTGGTGGGTGGACGAGCTGGCGCGGGCGCATGAGGTGAAATTCAGGGCGGACAGCAAGTTCCACGGGTTGATTGCAAAAACGGTCCTGCACGGGCATGAGGTGCAACTGCTCAAACCGCAGACCTTCATGAATCTCAGCGGTCGGTCGGTCGGCGCGGTGGCGCAGTTCTACAAGATCGAACCGGCGCAGATTCTGGTGGTGCACGACGAGCTCGATCTGCCGCCGGGCAGCGCCAAACTCAAGCTGGGCGGCGGCCACGGCGGCCACAACGGGCTAAAAGACATCATCGCGCATCTCGGCACCAAGGATTTCTGGCGCCTGCGCGTCGGCATCGGTCATCCGGGCGAGCGTACAGAAGTCGTGAATTACGTGTTGAACGCGCCGCGCAAGGAAGAGCAAGTGTTGATCGGGGAAGCGCTGCAACGCGCCCAGGATGTTGTGCCGCTGATCATCGAGGGCAAGCTGGAAGCGGCGATGCTGAAGCTGCATAGTGCGTAAAGTGCATACCTTTTCCCGCAGATTGCGCAGATTGACGCAGATTTAATCTGTGTGAATCGATGTAATCTGCGGGCATGTCTTTTTGGAATACAAGGAAAAACCATGAGTCTTAAATGCGGTATCGTCGGTCTCCCCAATGTGGGCAAATCCACGCTGTTCAACGCGCTGACCAAGTCGGGCATCGCGGCGGAGAACTACCCGTTCTGCACCATCGAGCCAAACGTCGGCATCGTTGAAGTGCCCGATCCGCGCATGGACGAGCTGGCCAAGATCGTCAAGCCGCAGCGCATGCAATACGCCATCGTCGAGTTCGTCGATATCGCCGGGCTGGTGGCGGGCGCCTCCAAGGGCGAAGGGCTGGGCAACCAGTTTCTCGCCAACATCCGCGAGACCGATGCCATCGTCAACGTGGTGCGCTGCTTCGACGATGAAAACGTCGTGCACGTCGCGGGCAAGGTCGATCCGATCTCCGACATCGAAGTCATCCTGACCGAACTGGCGCTGGCCGATCTGGCCGTGGTGGAACGCACCATTCAGCGCGATGGCAAGAAAGCCAAGTCCGGTGACAAGGACGCGCAGAAACTGGTCGCCCTGCTGGAGAAACTGTTGCCGCACTTGAATGAAGGCAAACCGGCGCGCACCTTCGGTTTGAGCGATGACGAAATACAGCTCATCAAGCCGCTGTGCCTGCTCACCGTCAAACCTGCAATGTATGTCGGCAACGTGATGGAAGACGGTTTCGAAAACAACCCCCATCTCGACCGCTTGCGCGAACACGCGGCGAAAGAGGGCGCGCCGGTGGTGGCGCTGTGCGCCAAGATCGAGCAGGAACTGGCCGATCTCGACGAAGCCGACAAGAAGGAATTTCTTGCCGACCTCGGTCTGGAAGAGCCCGGCCTCAACCGCCTGATCCGCACCGGTTACGAACTGCTCGGCCTGCAAACCTACTTCACCGCCGGGGTGAAGGAGGTGCGCGCCTGGACCATCCACAAGGGCGACACCGCGCCGCAAGCCGCCGGCGTCATCCACACCGATTTCGAAAAGGGTTTCATTCGCGCGCAGACCATCTCGTATGCCGACTTCATCGCCTGCGGCGGCGAAGCGGGCGCGAAAGAGAAGGGCAAGATGCGCGTCGAAGGAAAAGAGTATGTCGTGCAGGACGGCGACGTGATGAATTTCCTGTTCAACGTCTAAGCGGAACTGCCGCGCAACTGTCTCGCCATCATCTCGCGTCCTGATGGATAGTCCGGGTTGAGTCCGATCAGGATCGGCACCGTGCCGCCGAGATCGCCAATAAGGGGCATCTAGTGTAGTGCGCCATTCTGTTTGGAACTTATGCCAACGGCCAGCACTGCATGTAGGTCGGGTTTCAACCCGACATGTCGGGCTAAAGCCCGACCTACAATGGTTTGAGAATAAGTATCACCAATAGCAGTGCACTACACTAGGCGTGGAAAATGCCGAAGTCAAGTCCGGCCTTCAAGCCCGGCCGGGGTTTGTCCGTTTAGTCGATTAGAGCGAGTTCGAACAGGCTGTGGTTTTGCGCCAGTTGGTCCGGCAGTTTTTCGCCCATCTTGCTGAACCATTCCTTGTGCAGGGCCAGCTCCTGTTTCCATGCCCGAGCATCGATACGGTTCAGTTGGCTGAATTCGGCCTTGCTGATCTCAATGCCGGACCAGTCGATGTCCTCGAAGCGCGGCATCCAGCCCAGGGCGGTTTTATGCGCGCCGACCCGGTTGCGGACACGGTCCACGATCCATTTCAGCACACGCATGTTGTCGCCGAACCCGGGCCAGATGAATTCGCCGTTTTCGTTCAAACGAAACCAGTTCACGCAAAAGATTTTAGGGGCGTGCTCCACCACGTGTCCCATCTTCAGCCAGTGGTTGAAATAATCCCCCATGTGGTAGCCGCAGAACGGCAGCATGGCAAACGGGTCGCGCCGTACCACACCCTGTTGCCCGGTGGCGGCCGCGGTTGTTTCCGACCCCAGGGTGGAGGCCATATAAACGCCAAAATTCCAGTTGAACGCTTCGTATACCAGCGGCACCGTGGTTGCGCGGCGTCCGCCGAAGATGAAGGCGGAGATCGGCACGCCTTGCGGGTCTTGCCACGCCGGATCAATCGACGGGCACTGGCTGGCCGGCGCAGTGAAACGGGAATTCGGATGGGCCGCCTTGCGTCCGGTCTTGCCGTCGGCCGGAGTCCAGTCGCGACCCTGCCAGTCGATCAGATGGGCGGGCGGTTCTTTGGTCATGCCTTCCCACCACACATCGCCGTCGTCGGTCAGGGCGACATTGGTGAAGATGATGTTTTCCCCGAGCGTCTCCAGTGCGTTGCGGTTGGTCTTTGCGGAAGTGCCGGGTGCCACGCCGAAGAAGCCCGCTTCCGGATTGATGGCATAGAAGCGGCCGTCCTTGCCGGGCTTGATCCACGCGATGTCGTCGCCCACCGTGGTGATCTTCCAGCCGTCGAAAGTCTTTGGCGGAATCAGCATGGCGAGATTGGTCTTGCCGCAGGCGGAAGGGAAAGCGGCGGCAACATAGTTTTTTTCCCCGTCCGGCGACTCGATGCCGAGAATCAGCATGTGCTCCGCCAGCCAGCCCTCGTCGCGTGCCATGGTTGAGGCGATGCGCAGGGCAAAGCACTTCTTGCCGAGCAGGGCGTTGCCGCCATAGCCGGAACCGTAGGACCAGATCTCCCGCGTCTCGGGGAAATGCACGATGTATTTGGTTGTCGGATTGCACGGCCATTTGACGTCCTGCTGCCCGGCTTGCAGCGGCGCGCCTACGCTGTGCAGGCAGGGCACGAATTCGCCGTCCGCGCCGAGCACGTCGAGCACCGGCTTGCCCATGCGCGTCATGATGCGCATGTTGACCGCCACGTAGGGCGAGTCGGAGATCTCGACCCCGATATGGGCGATGGGCGAGCCGAGCGGCCCCATACTGAAAGGAATCACGTACAGGGTGCGCCCGCGCATTGCGCCTTTGAACAGGCCGGTGAGCGTCTCGTGCATGACTTTCGGATCTTCCCAGTTGTTGGTTGGTCCGGCATCTTCGGGCTTTTCGGAGCAGATGAAAGTGCGGTCCTCGACGCGCGCCACATCGGAAGGGTCGGAGCAGGCGAGAAAGGAATTGCGGCGCTTGGCCGGATTGAGTTTGATCAAAGTCCCGGCGGCCACCATCTCCGCGCACAGCCGGTCATATTCCTGCTGTGATCCGTCGCACCAGATGATGCGTTCCGGTTCGGTCAGTGCGGCGACCTCGGTCACCCATGACTTGAGTTTTTCATGGCGGATATATGCGGGGGCGGCGAGATCGGTCGTCATCAATTCAGACTCCAGAATTTTGCGTGAAAAATTGGCTGATGCAGCAAGTCCGTGACACTTGCCTGTAATGGTACATTCAGGTCGGTGATTGGCGCGGCGGATTGTAGCGAGGATGAACCGCTCTGGCTATAACACCATTTAAAAGTGGTGGCAAAGGACAGTAATCCCGCGCAACTGCTCGTAATTGGACGAGTGTTGCCGCGTTGAATGCGATCTGTCCCGATCTCTACCTATAGCAGTGCGGCGCGTTGATGCGCATCCGCGCTTCGGCTATAATGCGCGCCAGTCCAAAGGCGGGATGAACAAAAGGTTCCTCCCGCTTCTTTATGTCCAGTTCAAGGGAGCATCCAGTGTCGCAGACGAAGCCAGCCATCCTAGTTTTAGCCGATGGAACGGTATTTCGCGGCATTTCCATCGGGGCGGAGGGTGGCAGCGTTGGCGAGGTGGTGTTCAACACTGCAATGACCGGCTATCAGGAGATTCTGACCGACCCGTCCTATTGCAAACAGATCGTCACCCTGACCTACCCGCACATCGGCAACGTTGGTTGTAATCCGGAAGATGTCGAGTCGAGCCAGGTGTTTGCCAGCGGCCTGATCATCCGCGATCTATCGATGACGGTGAGCAATTTCCGCGCCACGCAATCCCTGCCCGAATACCTCAAGGCCAACAACGTGGTGGCCATCGCCGGTATCGATACGCGCAAGCTGACGCGCATCCTGCGCAGCAAGGGCGCGCAGAACGGTTGCATCGCTTCCGGTGATGATGTCGAAGCAGCCTTGGCGGCAGCCAAGGGCTTCGCCGGTCTGGCCGGCATGGACTTGGCGCAGGTTGTGACTTGTGACAAATCTTACGAATGGACGCAACGCGAGTGGAAGCTGGGCGCGGGGTATGAGGATTTAGGAACTGGGATTTCGGATTTAGGGGGCAGCGGTACAGCCAAATCCAGAATCCCGAATCCCAAATCCTTCCACGTAGTGGCCTACGACTTCGGCGTGAAGCGCAATATCCTGCGGATGCTGGCCGAGCGCGGCTGCCGCATCACCGTGGTGCCGGCAAAAACTCCCGCCGCCGATGTACTGGCGCTGAAGCCGAACGGTGTGTTCCTTTCCAATGGCCCCGGCGATCCGGAGCCTTGCGATTACGCGATCGCGGCGACGCAAAAATTCCTCGAAGTCGGCATGCCCTTGTTCGGTATCTGTCTCGGTCACCAGATACTGGGTCTCGCTTCGGGTGCCAAGACTGTGAAGATGAAGTTCGGCCACCATGGCGCCAACCACCCGGTGCAGGACACGCAAACCAAGCGCGTGATGATCACCAGCCAGAACCACGGTTTTGCGGTGGATGCGGCGACGCTGCCGGCGAACGCGCGCGTCACCCACGTCTCGCTGTTCGACGGCACGCTGCAGGGTTTCGATCTGACCGATAAGCCCGCGTTCTGTTTCCAGGGTCACCCCGAGGCGAGTCCCGGGCCGCATGATGTGGATGGATTGTTCGATAAATTTGTAGGAATGATGGAGAAGCGAAAGACCTGAGCCACAGAGAGCACAGAGGGCACAGAGAAAACCGCCACACTCTCTGTGTTCTCTGTGGCAAAAAAGATTATGCCTAAAAGAACCGACATCAAAAGCATTCTGATCATCGGCGCCGGCCCCATCGTCATCGGGCAGGCGTGCGAATTCGACTATTCCGGCGCGCAGGCCTGCAAGGCGTTGCGCGAGGAGGGCTATCGCGTCATTTTGGTGAACTCGAATCCGGCCACCATCATGACCGACCCGAACATGGCGGATGCGACCTACATCGAGCCGATCACCTGGCAGATGGTGGAAAAAATCATCGCCAAGGAAAAACCGGATGCGATCCTGCCGACCATGGGCGGGCAGACCGCGCTGAACTGCGCGCTCGATCTGGCGCGGCACGGTGTGCTGGAGAAATACCGGGTCGAGATGATCGGCGCCTCGCGCGACGCCATCGACATGGCGGAAGACCGCGAAAAATTCAAGCAGGCGATGACGCGCATCGGGCTGGCCTCGGCGCGCTCGGCCATCGCGCACAGCATGGAAGAGGCGCTGCAGGTGCAGCAAGTGATGGGCTTCCCCACCATCATCCGGCCGTCATTCACCATGGGCGGTTCCGGCGGCGGCATCGCCTACAACCGCGAAGAGTTCGTCCAGATCTGCGAGCGCGGTCTGGAGGCGTCGCCGACCAAGGAGTTGCTGATCGAAGAATCGCTGCTGGGCTGGAAAGAATACGAAATGGAAGTCGTGCGCGACCGCAACGACAACTGCATCATCATCTGCTCGATCGAGAACCTCGACCCGATGGGCGTGCATACCGGCGACTCGATCACCGTCGCCCCGGCGCAGACGCTGACCGACAAGGAATACCAGATCATGCGCGACGCAAGCTTGGCGGTGCTGCGCGAGATCGGCGTGGAGACCGGCGGATCCAACGTGCAGTTCTCCGTCAACCCGGACGACGGGCGCATGGTGGTGATCGAGATGAACCCGCGCGTGTCGCGTTCTTCCGCGCTGGCCTCCAAGGCGACCGGTTTCCCGATCGCCAAGGTGGCGGCCAAACTGGCGGTGGGTTACACGCTGGACGAGCTCAAGAACGACATTACCGGCGGTGCCGACCCGGACACGTTAGCGCCGCAGGCGCCCGTTTGCGGGGAGGGTCGGCCAGCCGCTGCTCCCGCAATCGGCCGCTCTGCGGTAACGTGTCGCAGCGGCACCCCCGCATCCTTTGAACCGACCATCGACTACGTGGTGACCAAGATTCCGCGTTTCGCCTTCGAAAAGTTCCCGCAAGCCAACGACCGCCTGACCACGCAGATGAAATCGGTGGGCGAGGTGATGGCGATTGGCCGCACCTTCCAGGAATCGTTCCAGAAAGCCCTGCGCGGTCTGGAAGTGGGCGTGAACGGGCTGGACAGCAAATTTGGCGACCGGGAAGCCATCGTGTCCGAACTGGGCAATCCGGGGCCGGATCGTATCTGGGCGGTGAGCGACGCCTTCCGTCTCGGCATGAGCGTGGAAGAAGTGTTCAACATCAGCAAGATTGACCCGTGGTTTCTGGTGCAGATCGAAGATCTGATCCGCCAGGAACAGGCGCTGCTTGGCCGCACACTGGAAAGTCTGGACGCGGATCATCTGCGCGCGCTGAAGCGCAGCGGTTTTGCCGATGCGCGGCTGGCGAAGTTGCTGGGGACGGATGCGGCGGCGGTGCGCGCTTACCGGCATGCACTGGCGATTCTTCCGGTATTCAAGCGCGTCGATACCTGTGCCGCCGAATTCGCCACCAACACGGCCTACATGTATTCCACCTACGAGGAAGAGTGCGAGTCGCAACCGACCGGCAACAAGAAGATCATGGTGCTGGGCGGCGGACCGAACCGCATCGGTCAGGGCATCGAGTTCGACTATTGCTGCGTGCATGCCGCGCTGGCGATGCGCGAGGACGGCTACGAAACCATCATGGTCAACTGCAACCCCGAAACGGTCTCCACCGACTATGACACTTCCGATCGTTTGTACTTCGAGCCGCTGACGCTGGAGGATGTGCTGGAAGTGGTGGCCGTGGAGAAGCCTGTCGGCGTGATCGTGCAGTACGGCGGGCAGACGCCGCTCAGCCTGGCGCACGGCCTGCAAAAGAATGGCGTGCCGATTATCGGCACCACGCCCGACATGATCGACATGGCGGAAGACCGTGCGCGTTTCCAGGCGATGTTGCGCGAACTGGATCTGAAGCAACCGCCCAATCGCACCGCCAGCAATGTGGCGGATGCGGTCGCCGGGGCGGCCGAGATCGGCTATCCGCTGGTGATGCGGCCAAGCAACGTGCTGGGCGGCCGCGGCATGGAGATCATCCATGCGCAGCCCGACCTCGAACGCTACATGCGCGATGCGGAAGAGTTGGCCGGAACCTATCCGGAACGCATGCCCATCCTGCTCGACCGTTTCCTCAACGATGCGATCGAGGTCGATGTGGATGCGGTGTCCGACGGCAAGCAGGTCATCATCGGCGGCATCATGGAACACATCGAGCAGGCGGGCGTGCATTCCGGCGACTCGGCCTGTTCGTTGCCGCCGTATTCGCTGTCCGCCAGGCTGCAGGATGAATTGCGCCGCCAGACCGTGGCGATGGCGCAGTCGCTCAATGTGGTTGGCCTGATGAACGTGCAGTTCGCCATCCAGGGCGAGACGGTGTATGTGCTGGAAGTAAATCCGCGCGCCTCGCGCACCGTGCCCTTTGTGTCCAAAGCGAGCGGCGTGCCGTTGGCCAAGATCGCCGCGCGTTGCATGGCCGGCCAGTCGCTGGCTGCGCAGGGAATAACGAAAGAGGTTATCCCGCCTTATTACTCGGTGAAAGAGGCGGTGTTCCCGTTCATCAAGTTCCCCGGCGTGGACACCATCCTCGGCCCGGAGATGAAATCTACCGGCGAAGTGATGGGTGTCGGCACGACGTTTGCCGAAGCGTTCGTTAAATCGCAACTTGCCGCCAGCGTGAAATTGCCGAAGAGCGGCAAGGTGTTCATCAGTGTGCGCGAAGAAGACAAGACGGGTGCCGCAGAAGTTGCGCGCACCCTGAAACAGTTGGGCTTTACCATTCTGGCGACACGCGGCACTGGGTCGGTCATCACTGCGGCCGGGGTGGAGGTGGTTGTGGTGAACAAGGTGGCGGAAGGGCGTCCGCACATTCTCGACATGATCAAGAACGGGGAAGTCAGCCTGATCATCAACACGGTGGACAGCAAACCGTCGGTGATGAAGGATTCCTATTCCATCCGCCATGCCGCTTTGCAAGGCCGCGTCACCTATTACACTACGCTGGCCGGCGCGCGCGCCGCCTGTCTGGGTATGCAGCACCTGACCGAATTGCAGGTGTACGACCTGCAAGCCTTGCACTCCAGTATTCAATAAGGAAACAAATGATGAGCAAAACGCCTTTGACCGTGGTCGGCGCGGACCTATTGCGCAAAGAGTTGCACCGCCTGAAAACCGTGGAAAGACCGGCGGTGATTACCGCCATTGCCGAGGCGCGCGCGCAGGGCGACCTGTCGGAAAATGCCGAATATGATGCGGCCAAAGAGAAGCAGTCCTTCGTCGAGGGACGTATCGTCGAGCTGGAATTCAAACTGGGCAGCGCGCAGATCATCGATCCGAAGACGCTGGCAACAGATGGCCGCGTCGTGTTTGGCACGACCGTGGTGCTGGAAGACGTGAATAATGGCGATGTGGTGACTTACCAGATCGTCGGCGACGACGAGGCCGATATCAAACATCGCAAGATTTCCATCAGTTCACCCATCGCGCGGGCGCTGATCGGCAAGTCAGAGGGTGATATTGCCGAAGTGCAGGCGCCGGGTGGGGTGCGGGAATACGAAGTGGTAGAGGTTCAGTATCTTTGAATTGTAGGTCGGGCTTCAGCCCGACATGTCGGGTTACCTCGAAGAGGTTCTTGCGCCCTTTGGGTGAAACCCCGCCTACAATCGGCCGGCGAGCTGTTTCTTGGTGAGCGGTTTCTGGCTCTTGCGGCGTTTCGGTGCCTTGGCGATGGGTGTTTCCAATGGGCGATAGACGACCAGCGTTTTGCCGATGTGTTGCACCGCACCCGTCTTGAGCAGCGTGCAAATCTCCTGCAGCATGGCTTCACGCACTTCCCGCTCGTCGTGCATGACTTTGATTTTCAGCAAGTCGTGGCTTTTCAGACTGCGCTCGATCTCGTCCAGCACGGCGGGGGTCAAGCCTGCGTTGCCGATGATGACAACGGGTTTCAGCGCATGGGCGCGTGCCTTGAGTTCGAGGCGTTGGGCAACGGTGAGATTTAACATGTGGCACTCCAGATTGGGCGCGCATTCTATCAAATTTGCTTGAACTGTCCGCAGATTAAGCAGTTGGCGCCGATGGCGGTTGCCTGACTTTTACATTGTGTGTTTTTTAATCTGCGTGAATCGACGCAATCTGCGGGCAAAAATTCTGCGATGAAAGCTTCCAAAACCAGCAAACAATGGATGCGAGAGCATGTGAACGATCCCTATGTGCAGATGGCGCAGAAGGCGGGTTACCGCGCCCGCGCCGCCTACAAGCTGCTCGAACTGGACGAACGCGACCATCTGATCAAACCCGGGATGGTCGTGGTGGACCTGGGTGCGGTGCCGGGGAGCTGGTGCCAGGTGGTGGCGCAAAAGCTGGGCGCGCACGGGCGCATCATCGCGCTCGACCTGTTGCCCTTGCAGCCCCTGCCGCGTGTCGAGTTCATCCAGGGTGACTTTCGCGAGGATGGCGTGTTGGCGCAACTTGAAGCCAAACTCGATGGACGCCGGATCGACCTTGTAATTTCCGATATGGCGCCCAATATGAGCGGGGTGAACTCGGCGGATCAGGCGCGAGCCATGTATCTGGCGGAACTTGCGCTGGATTTTTCCGCCAAGCACCTCGTCAGCGGCGGCAATTTTGCGGTCAAGGTGTTTCAGGGAACGGGCTTCGAGGACTATCTGAAATCGATGCGCGACCACTTCGTCAAAGTGGTCGCGCGCAAACCGAAAGCCTCGCGCGACCGCAGCAGTGAACAGTATCTGGTGGGGCTGGGCAAACTTGAGAAATAAACCGGGACGTAGTCTAATGCCCGCTCATTCATGAGGAGTAAGTGTGAATAATCTATTCAAGAGTATCGGAATCTGGCTGGTCGTCGCGATGGTGCTGATGACGGTCTTCAATCAGTTCAATGCGCGCCAGCAATCGACGGCGCAAGTCAGGCTGGATTATTCGCAATTCCTCGAAGCGGTGCGCGGCGGGCAGATCGACAAGGTGACCATCGAAGGGCGCACCCTGAAGGCGGTCACCACCGACGGCAAGCGAGTGACCAGTTTTGCGCCCAGCGACATCTGGCTGGTCTCCGACCTGTTGAAGAATGGCGTCAAGGTCGAGGCCAAGCCGGAAGAGGAGCAGGGCTTCCTGACCCAGGTGTTCATCTCATGGTTCCCGATGCTGTTGCTGATCGGTGTCTGGGTCTTTTTCATGCGCCAGATGCAGGGTGGCGGCAAGGGTGGCGCATTCTCGTTCGGCAAGAGCAAGGCGCGTTTGCTGGATGAAAACAAGGAACACTTCACGTTTGCCGATGTGGCCGGCTGCGATGAGGCCAAGGAAGAAGTGTCCGAACTGGTCGATTTTCTGCGCGATCCGGGCAAGTTCCAGAATCTGGGCGGACGCATCCCGCGCGGCGTGCTGATGGTGGGCAGCCCCGGTACCGGCAAGACCCTGCTCGCCAAGGCCATCGCCGGGGAGGCCAAAGTGCCGTTCTTTTCCATCTCCGGTTCCGATTTTGTCGAGATGTTCGTCGGGGTTGGCGCGGCGCGTGTGCGCGACATGTTCGAACAGGCGAAGAAACATTCCCCCTGCATCATCTTCATCGACGAGATCGATGCGGTCGGCCGCCAGCGCGGCGCCGGGTTGGGCGGAGGCAACGACGAGCGCGAGCAGACGCTGAATGCGTTGCTGGTCGAGATGGACGGCTTTGAGGGATCTTCAGGTGTAATCGTGATCGCCGCCACCAACCGTCCCGACGTGCTGGATGCGGCACTGTTGCGCCCGGGCCGTTTCGACCGCCAGGTGGTGGTGCCGTTGCCGGACATTCGCGGCCGTGAACAGATTCTGATGGTGCATATGCGCAAAGTGCCGTGCGCGACGGATGTGAATGCCAATGTGCTGGCGCGCGGCACGCCCGGCATGTCCGGTGCCGACCTTGCCAACCTGGTGAACGAGGCCGCGCTGTTCGCGGCACGGCGCGGCAAGCGTTTCGTCGAGATGGACGATTTCGAGGCGGCGAAGGACAAGATCTTCATGGGCGCCGAGCGCAAATCCATGGTGATGCCGGAAGAAGAACGGCGCAACACGGCTTACCATGAATCGGGCCATGCCCTGGTCGCCAAGCTGATGCCGAAGACCGACCCGGTGCACAAGGTGACTATCATCCCGCGCGGCCGTGCCTTGGGTCTGACCATGCAATTGCCGTCCGAAGATCGTTACAGCATGGACAAGATTCGTCTTCTTTCGACCATTACCGTGTTGTTCGGCGGGCGCATCGCGGAAGAGATATTCATGAACCAGATGACCACGGGTGCTTCCAACGACTTCGAGCGCGCGACCGACATGGCGCGCAAGATGGTCACGCAGTGGGGCATGTCTGATGCGCTGGGCACCATGGTGTATGGCGAGAACGAGGGCGAAGTGTTCCTTGGCCGTTCGGTGACCACGCACAAAAACATCTCGGAAGCTTCCATGCAGAAAGTGGATGCGGAGATCCGCCGCATCCTGGACGAGCAATATGCGTTGGCGCGCAAGCTGATCGAGGAGAATCGCGACAAGATCGAAGCGATGGCCGGGGCGCTGCTGGAATGGGAGACCATCGACGCGGATCAGATCGACGACATCATGGCGGGAAAACCGCCCCGCGCGCCGAAACCCGCGCCGGTGCAGCCCGCCGCACAGCCGCCCAAGGACGAGACACCGACCGCGCCGGCCACCGGTGAACCGGCGCAGGAAACCTGACGCCGTGAAAGATAAAAAAGTGAAACGTGAAAGATAATCCACCGGATTCTTCGCGTTTCACCTTTCACGTTTCACCCTTCAGATGATTCTCCACTGCGGTCAATTCCACCTCGACCTCGCCCATCCCAAAGTGATGGGCATCGTCAATGTCACCCCTGATTCGTTTTCCGACGGCGGACGCTATGTCTCGTCCGCCGCTGCCATTGAGCATGCGCAACAACTGATTGCAGACGGTGCCGACCTGCTCGACATCGGCGGTGAATCGACACGACCCGGTGCGGCGGAAGTGGGCGAGCAGGAGGAGCTGGATCGCGTGCTGGCGGTGATCGAAGGCCTGCGCGGCTGCGAAGTGCCGCTCTCCATTGATACCTGCAAACCCGGCGTAATGCGCGCGGCAATCAAGGCGGGGGCAAGCCTGGTCAACGATGTGAACGCATTGCAGGCCAAGGGCGCGTTGCAGGCCGTGGTGGACAGTGATGCGGCGGTGTGTCTGATGCATAAACAGGGCACGCCGCAGACCATGCAGCAACAACCGCGCTATGCCGATGTCGTGGCCGAGGTGAGCGACTTCCTGCGCGAGCGCATTGCTGCCGCCGAAACGGCGGGCATCGCGCGCGCGCGCATCGTGATCGACCCCGGTTTTGGTTTTGGCAAGGCCTTGACGCATAATCTCGACCTGTTGCGCCATCTGGAGGCGCTGCGCGCGCTGGGCGTTCCCGTGTTGGCTGGCCTGTCGCGCAAGTCGATGCTGGGGGCGCTCACCGGCCGCGCCGTGGAGGATCGCGTGGCGGCCAGCGTCGCCGCCGCGTTGCTGGCAGTGCAGCGCGGCGCGGCGATCGTGCGGGTGCATGATGTGCGCGAGACGGCGGATGCACTGAAGGTTTTGACGGTTGTAAATTCAGAAAACTAGCCACAGGGATCACAGAGGACACAGAGAAGACGGCGGCGTAAACAATTGCGAATCTGTGCAAAGTGAACAGGTTGTTGTCTTTCTCTGTGGTCTCTGTGTACTCTGTGGCAAATTGCTTTTAGGGGTTGGTATGAGCAGAAAATATTTCGGCACCGACGGCGTGCGCGGCAAAGTGGGGGAGCATCCGATCACCCCGCAATTTGTGATGCATCTGGGCTATGCGGCCGGCAGGGTGTTGGCGAGCGCCGGCCATGCGCAGGGCGAGCGACCGGGCGTGTTGATCGGCAAGGACACGCGCATTTCAGGATATATGCTGGAATCGGCGCTGGAAGCAGGCCTTATCGCAGCGGGTATCGATGTCTATCTGGCCGGCCCGATCCCGACGCCGGCGGTGGCTTATCTGACACGGGCTTTGCGCTTGCAGGCGGGAGTGGTCATCTCCGCGTCGCACAATCCGTTCGAGGACAACGGCATCAAGTTCTTTTCCGGTGGCGGGACGAAATTGCCGGATGCGGTGGAACGCGCCATCGAAGCGGCACTGGAGCAACCGATGCAGACCAACGCGTCTGCCAGTTTGGGCAAGGCCAAACGGATCGACGATGCAGTCGGCCGCTATATCGAATTTTGCAAGAGCACTTTCCCCAACGAGATGGATTTGCGCGGCCTGAAGATCGTGGTGGACAGTGCGCACGGTGCGACCTATCACATCGCGCGCCACGTCTTTCATGAACTTGGCGCGGAGGTGGTGGCCATCGGCGCCGAGCCTGACGGTCTCAACATCAACGCCGGCTACGGCGCGACCCAGCCGCAGAATTTACAAAAAGCCGTGGTCAAACACAAGGCCGATATCGGCATCGCACTGGATGGCGATGGCGACCGTCTGATCATGACGGATGCGGACGGCACGCTCTACGATGGCGACCAGTTGCTCTACATCATCGCTCGCCAGCGCCAGGCCGAAGGAACATTGAAAGGCGGTGTGGCGGGCACGCTGATGACCAATCTCGCCTTTGAACACGCCATGCAGCATCTGGGCATTCCCTTTGCGCGTGCCAGGGTGGGCGACCGTTATGTGATGGAACTGCTGCAACAGCACGGTTGGCAGCTCGGCGGCGAGAATTCCGGCCATATCATCTGTCTGGGCAAGCACAGTACCGGCGACGGCATCATTTCCGCTTTGCAGGTGCTGCATGCCCTGCGCCTGAAAAAACAGACGCTGGCGCAGGCGGCGGATGATCTGCAGATGTATCCGCAGGTACTGATCAATGTGCGCGTCGGTAGCAAGGAAAACTATGCCGCCCAGCCGGGCGTGAAGCATGCGGTGGATACGGCGGAAATCATGCTGGCCGGCAAGGGCCGCGTCCTGCTGCGTCCCTCCGGCACCGAGCCGTTGCTGCGTGTGATGGTGGAGGGTGAAGACGGGACGAAGGTCAGGCTGTGCGCGGAGAAGATCGCCGAGGCGGTGAGGGCGGAAGCGGGCTGATGGGTCGGTTCAAGCCAGGGGCGCGCTATGTAATAATTGTGCAACATTCAACGATTATCCTAGCGGCCAATGAATGTCGGTCGTGAGAGACATCCATTACATCCGTTGAACATTTCCAACATACAGGAGTTTATTTCCATGAACATGAAAAAGATTATCGTGGCGCTGGGTATGGCAGGCAGTTTCATGCTCGGAGCCCAGGCCGCCAATGCGGCCGCAGTTGATTCTTCCTTGCCGGCTTACACCAAATCCAGTGGCGTGTCCGGTAACTTCACCAGCGTCGGCTCCGACACCCTGAACAACCTGATGACGCTGTGGGCCGAGTCCTACAAGCGCTTTTACCCCAACGTCAACATCCAGATTCAGGGCGCCGGCTCCTCCACCGCGCCTCCTGCGCTGATTCAGGGTGCATCCAACTTCGGTCCCATGAGCCGCACCATGAAGGACGAGGAAATCGTCGCCTTCGAGAAGAAGTATGGCTACAAACCCACTGCCGTGCCGGTCGCCATTGACGCGCTGGCCGTGTATGTGAACAAGGATAATCCTGTCAAGGGTCTGACCATTCCCCAGGTTGATGCCATCTTCTCCGCCACCCGCAAGTGCGGCGGTGCCATGGAAATCGGCAAGTGGGGTGATGTCGGCATGAGCGGCGACTGGGCTGGCCGCAACATCGCCTTGTACGGTCGTAACTCCGTGTCCGGCACCTACGGTTACTTCAAGAAGCACGCCTTGTGCAAGGGGGACTTCACCAAGCGCGTCGCCGAGCAGCCCGGCTCCGCTTCTGTGGTGCAGAGTGTTAGTGGCCAGATCGGCGCCATCGGCTATTCCGGCATCGGTTACCTGACCTCCGGCGTGCGCGCCGTGCCCCTGGCGAAGAAGAGCGGCCAGTCGTTCTACGCGGCCACGCCCGAAAACGCCCTCAACAAAAAGTACCCGCTGGCTCGTGTGCTCTATGTCTACGTGAACAAGCGTCCGAACCAGGCGTTGTCGCCTCTCGAGCGTGAGTTCTTCAGAATGGTGCTGTCCAGGCAGGGCCAGGAAGTAGTGGTCAAGGACGGTTTTGTGCCGATGCCCGCCGCCATGGTTTCGAAGGCCCGGCGCAACTTGGGGATCAACTGATCCTCGTTAGCAAATCCGACGCACGCCCCTGATCGGGCGTGCGCCAACAATCCGAATGGAGTGAAATCATGCGAAATACCCAGCAGCTTAAACTGGTTGCCGCGCTGTCCGTTCTGCTCGCCTTTGGCGGCATGAGCGGTTGCGCCAACAGCGAGACCACGGCAGCCGCCCCGGCGGCCATGGCAGAAGCCCCGGTCCAGAAGCAGACCTATTTCATGGTCTATCACGACAACGGCCGCATCTACGCCATGACCGAACCCAAGATCTATCTGGGCCTGATGGCGCACGACGAAGTGCCGTTGACCCGTACCCGCATCGGTGGCGGCCCAGACGGCGAGACCGTGATCTTCGGCATCACCAAGGCCGACGGCAAGCATCTGGACAAGCCCACCGCCGCCGAGGATATCTTCGACGGCCGGACCAAGGATGTCGGTGCCTTCTATGGCGAGGTAGTGC
>Ga0210015_1000502_pt1 | contig 40413 bp, 31 predicted proteins | sample CryGeymeta201522_FD_185471 | JGI IMG/M metagenome (GOLD analysis project Ga0210015, IMG submission 185471) | Groundwater microbial communities from Crystal Geyser aquifers in Utah, USA - Crystal Geyser metaG 2015-22 (SPAdes) (version 2) | ecosystem: Environmental > Aquatic > Deep subsurface >...
ATTAACGGGTTTTCCGTTAATCCGGGACGCACCCTGGGAGACAAGCATGGGAGTCGCACCTCTAGTGAACACGCGGGAGTCAGTGAGCATATCCCTCAGAAACGACGGAGTCAGAGCGTTGACGTTGCCATTCACGCGAAAATGGAGCACGGGACAAACGGCGGACCCCCCGGCCAGGTCCAGGAAAGCGGGGACATTGCAGCGGGAGTTGCGCGACCCCCGTCTCGTGATGCGCGCCAAGGAGAAATGGATCGAACGCTTCATCTTCCTGAACGCGGCGAGTTCCATCCTGATCATTATTCTGATCTTCGTGTTTATCGGTCGTGAGTCCCTTCCCATCCTGCTCGACGCTGCGACCCGGCAAGAAGCCAATCTGCGACTCTTCTTCCACACAAAGCACGCGACCGTCGATGGTCTGGAATACGTCTGGCAGCCCGTTTCAGAGGTTCCCAAGTACTCGTTCATCCCGCTGTTGTGGGGAACGATGAAGGCAACACTGGTTGCGTTGCTGGTGTCGCTTCCTCTCTCACTTGCCGCTGCTATCTACACGGCGGAGTTCGCCCCCAGGAAGCTGCGGGAAATCGTGAAGCCCGTCATCGAGCTGCTTGCAGGGATCCCATCGGTTGTGCTGGGCTTCTTTGCTCTGATGGTTTTGGCGACGTGGTTCCAGAAGTGTTTTCATTTTGAGACGCGCCTCAATGCCGTGGTCGCCGGGTTTGCCCTGGGTCTGTGCGTCATCCCCGTCGTGTTCACGGTGCTGGAAGATGCGTTAACTTCGGTTCCGGATACGTACCGCCATGCCAGCCTCGCCCTGGGAGCAACTCGCTGGCAGGTGGCCGCGAAGGTGGTGTTCCCCGCCGCGCTACCCGGCGTGTACGCCGCCATTGCCCTGGGTTTCGGGCGCGCCGTGGGGGAAACCATGATTGTGCTGCTGGCCTCAGGAAACGCGGCCATTTCTTCATGGAACCTCACCGATCCCATTCGAACCCTGTCGGCGACGATCGCTGCAGAGCTGGGCGAGGTGGTCTGGGGAAGTCCGCACTGGAACGCGCTGTTCTTCGCCGGAGTATTGCTTTTTGCGATTACCTTCTTTGCCAATCTGCTCGGGGATATTTCGGTACACCGCTTGCGGCGGAAATTGTCGGGAGGTTAAGGAACATCGATGCACGACACTCGAGGGCCGTTCAGCCGGAAGCTGGATGGTGTTTACATTCTGCTGACTTTTGCGGCCTGCTTGATGATCGTTGTGATGCTTGCCATTATTCTGGGGAACATCGGCATCAACGGCATCGGCATTGTGAACTGGGCCTTCATCTCAGGAAAACCTGAGGCAGGCATGACGGAAGGCGGAATCTTCCCTGCCATTTTCGGCACCGTGGCGCTGGTGCTCCTGATGACTATCGCCGTAGTCCCTGTTGGCGCGCTCACTGCGGTTTACCTGCACGAATACGCGCACAAGGATTCCAAGGCTGCCCGGTTAATTCGCGTCGCCGTGAACAATCTGGCCGGTGTCCCCAGCATTGTGTTCGGCTTGTTCGGTCTGGCCTTCTTTGTTGAATTCGTCGGGTCCAGAATTGACAATGCGTTCTATGGCGGTGAGTTGCACTACGGACAACCGGGGATCATCTGGGCGTCTCTGACACTGGCCGTGCTGACGCTGCCGGTTGTGATTGTCTCCACCGAGGAGGCGCTCCGAGCGGTTCCAGATGATGTACGGCATGCGGCTCTGGCGGTGGGGGCCACAGAATGGCAGATGCTTCGGCATGTCGTGATTCCACAGGCCATGCCCGGAGTATTGACAGGGGGAATCCTGGCCGTCAGCCGGGGAGCCGGTGAAGTGGCGCCCATTCTCTTCACAGGCGCGGCATATTTCCTGCCAGACCTGCCATCCAGGCTAAACCACCAGTTCATGGAACTTGGTTACCATGTGTACGTGATGGCGACGCAATCACCCGATGTGGACGCGACCAAACCTCTGCTCTACGGGACCGTCTTCGTACTGCTCGCACTGACTTTTCTGTTGAATGTCACAGCGATTCTCATTCGTTCGCGAATGCGAACTCGCATTGCCCATTCCATGTGAATCCTTAGTGTGACAGGACCTGCGCCGCCCTGCGCGGCACGGCGAACCTGCTGAAATGGAGAGACTTGTGGAAAACCCAGTGAAACTTGAAACGAGAAACTACGCCCTCCGCTACGGTAACAACCTGGCGCTGACCGATGTCAGCCTCCGAATCTTCGCCAACCAGATTACGGCTCTCATCGGTCCTTCGGGGTGCGGGAAGAGCTCCTACCTGCGCGCCTTTAATCGCATGAACGACCTGATCCCTGGCGCTTCTTCCGCTGGCGAGATATTCCTCAATGGAGTTGAGGTGCAGAACGGGAACATTGACGTCGTCATGCTACGGAAACGAGCGGGCATGGTGTTCCAGCGCCCCAACCCCTTCCCCAAGTCCATCTACGACAACATCGCGTTCGGTCCCCGCATGCACGGCGTCAGTTCCCGGTCACGGCTGAACCAGATCGTCGAAGACAGTCTCCAGAGGGCGGTCCTGTGGGACGAAGTCAAGGACATTCTAAAGCAGTCTGCCCTCTCCCTGTCGGGCGGCCAACAGCAACGCCTCTGCATCGCGAGAGTTCTGGCTGTCGCCCCGGAGGTAATCCTCATGGATGAGCCTTGTTCTGCATTGGACCCAATATCGACTCTCAGAATCGAGGAATTGATGCAGTCGTTGAAACAGAACTACACGATCGTGATCGTGACTCACAATATGCAGCAGGCTGCACGCGTTTCGGACTGGACGGCATTCTTCATGTTAAACGGGCAAAGGTCGGGGACGCTGATCGAGTTCGGGAGCAGCAGCGAGATGTTTACGCAGCCGCAAGACAAGCGAACGGAGGATTACATCACGGGGAGATTCGGGTAGAGCGCAAATTGCGGGCCGCCGTTGAGCGGCTGAACTTTACGAGCGGCTGTTGTAGAGATCGATAAATCGCTCAACCAACCGTCGTTCTCCCTCGGATTGTTGGTCCTTGCCGCGGGTCACGGCGCTGTAGAAATCGCCCAGGGCATATCTCGTGAACGTCTCCTCGTCTTCCTTGGGCAATCTCCCAACCGCGTCATGGACAATGATGGATGCAATGTTGGAGACAGGAACACTGAAGAAGGACCGTACAACCAGCGGATCGAAGTGTTTGTTCTGTTCGCTTTCAAGGATCTTCAGTACCCTCTCAATCGGCATGGGATCGCGGTAGTGCCTTTTGTAGGTGAGCGCGTCAAAGACATCCGCGATACCCATAATGCGTCCCATCAGTGGGATTGTGTCACCTGCCGACTGCTTGGGATATCCGCTGCCATCCACCTTTTCATGGTGCGCTCCGGCGATTTCCGGGATGGCGCGCAAGTCCTTGCGGAAATACATCTTCCGCAGAATCTCCTTGCTCAGCACGACGTGGGTCTGGATGTGCTTGTACTCATCGTCCTCCAGGCGGCCATCCTTTGTCAGCACCGCTTCGCGGACCCCGATCTTTCCGTAGTCATGCAGTAATGCGGAATACCGCAGCAGGTCTTTCTGTTTCTGGTCGAAGTTCAGTTGCTCCGCAACCTGCAGGCAGTAAAGGGTGACGCGTTTGGAGTGACCTGCGGTGATCGGGTCCCTCGCGTCGATGGTGGCCGCGAGCGTTTCGACCACACTGTCGAACATCTTTTGGAGTTCATCAACCAACTGGGCTATTTCGAGCTGGTTGGCAGCCATGGTGGACAGAATCTCCAGCAGCTTCTCGTCCTTATCGTCAAAGCGCCCGCCCCATTCCTTCTTGTTGAGAACCTGAACGACACCGATCGTATCCTGCTGGCGATTCCGCATCGGCATACACAGAAGCGCTCGCGTGCGGTATCCTGTTGCCTTGTCCACGTCGCGGTTGAAACGGGGATCGTCATACGCGTCAGGAATGTTAATGCTTTCTCCGGTAGTTGCGACGTGACCAGCGATGCCCATATCCTTCGGGATGCGAATCTCGCTGCGCCCAATCCCCGTCGCCACCCGCGACCAGAGCTCGCCCTTCTCGTCATCGAGCACAAATACGGTGCAACGGTCTGCCTCAAGAAGCTCACGCGCCTCGTCGTTGATAAGGGTCAGCAGTTTGTCGAGGTCGGTTTCAGAGGCAATGGCGTCGCTCTTGCTCAACAGAATGTCGGTGATGCGCTTGTCGTCAATGAGTTCTTCCCGCTCCGCGCGGAGAAGTTTGGTCTCCCGCTGGAGGTCCTCAATCTGCTTCTGAAGCTCAGCCGACGATAAATCACTCATGGGACGCGTCCGTTCCTGGTCTCGTTCACTCTGATCTCGATGTCAGTGAACGTTCAGCCGATGGTTATTGACTTCGCGAATTATAGACAGCATGGCGTCGCGGTGTCAACCGACCCGCACGGAGATCAGTGATCTCCGTATCACATCAGTCTCCGCGACCCCGTCCCATTCTCTACACTTATCCCACTTCTCCACTTTAACGAAGAGGCTCGCGGCGGCTATAATAAGCCGTGATGAATTCTTCACTGACCCAAGTCGCTCTCGTTCATTGTCCGTCCTATGACGAGGATGCTCTGCCGTCTACCATCCGTGACGCGGTGAATCTGGTCGGCGGAATGGAGAAGTATGTGTCCTCCGGCCAGCGAGTGATGCTGAAGCCCAATGCCATCGCTCCGGCTGCGGCGGACCACCCGTCGATTACGCATCCCCATTTCATCATCGCCGTGGCCAAGCTGGTTCAGGAAGCGGGGGGAGTTCCCGTCATTGCCGACAGCCCCGCCTGGGGTAACATGCAGCAGGTGGCTGAGGCGTCCTGTTTGGATCGGGAAGCTGAGAAAATCGGCGTGGAGATACTTCAACTGACGGACGTCGCGACGGTGTCTGCGGAAATCGGTGGCAGAAGCATTTGCCTGAAGCACGGGAAAGAGACTCTGGACGCCGACGTGCTCATCAACCTCCCCAAGCTCAAAACCCATCGACAACTCGGGTTTACCGGCGGGACGAAAAATATGTACGGGGCCGTTCCCGGCCGGCGGAAGGCGCTCTGGCATCTGCTATCCAGCCGGACCGACCTTCACTTTGCGCGCAAACTAATCGACCACTACGTCTGTGCCATCCCACACCTGACCATTGTGGACGCTGTCGTCATCATGGAGGGGAACGGTCCGCGTTTGGGTACCCCTCGAAACCTGGGAGCGGTCCTGGCGGGGACCGATTGCCTGGCCATCGATCACGTCTGCGCAGAGATGCTTTGCCTGCCGGAATCCCATCGACTCATCCTGACTGCCGCGCGGGAAATGGGTGTCGGGTGCACGGGAGTTGAAGAGGTTGAGATTCTCGGCGAATTGCTGCGCCGATTTACTCTGAAGGATGTTCGGCTGCCGGAGCTTCTCGGTGCCGGGTTCAGCCCCTATCGCATTCTTCGTGGAACCATCCGGAACTGGTATCTCACCAGGTCCTCTCGTGACCGAAGCTCCTGAATGTTGGACGGGCGCACAATTGACTTTTGCCTTCCCTTCAGTTACACTTCACCCAAGTGAAACGGGCACGCAGGGCGTGGAGGCGCAGGAACATTTGGATGCGTCAATTCCCGTCCCCGGGCCGGAAGACCAGACGAAGAAGGAGACGCAGATTGCCTTTCATAAGTGAACTCCACGCGCGTGAAATCATGGACTCCCGCGGAAACCCAACCGTGGAAGTTGACGCCATGCTTGAGGACGGCTCCTTGGGACGGGCCAGCGTTCCGTCCGGGGCCTCCACCGGTGAGTATGAAGCCGTCGAACTGCGTGATAAAGACAAAAAACGTTACCTCGGTAAAGGCGTGACCCGCGCCGTCGAGAACGTGAATGAGGAGATTGCTCCCTCGCTCACCGGGATTGACGCAAGAGAGCAGACTCTCATCGATCAGTTGATGATCGAGCTGGATGACACGCCCAACAAGAAGAAGCTGGGCGCAAACGCGATTCTCGGAGTGTCTCTCGCCGTTGCCAAAGCCGCGGCCAACTCCATGGGAATGCCTTTGTACGCATACCTCGGGGGTGTTTCCGCTCATCAACTTCCGGTGCCAATGATGAACATCGTGAACGGCGGAAAACATGCCGACTCCGGAGTCGACTTGCAGGAGTTCATGATCATGCCGGTGGGGGCAGATACATTTTCCGAGGCATTGAGGCAATGCGCGGAAGTCTACCACCAACTGAGGACGGTTCTCCATGATCGCGGACTGTCCACATCCGTTGGGGATGAAGGCGGGTTCGCGCCGAACGTTTCCGGCAGTGATGAAGCGTTGCAGGTCATCGTTGAGGCGATCGAGAAGGCAGGCTACGCGCCCGAAGATGATTTCATGATCGCTCTGGACCCGGCGGCGTCTGAATTTTGGAACAAGGATCAGCGGAAGTATGCGCTTGAGCGGGAGGGGGGCGAGTACTCCTCTGAGCAGATGGTGGAATTCTATGCGCGGCTTTGCGGGAAGTATCCCATCATCTCGATTGAGGACGGACTGGATCAGGACGATTGGGATGGCTGGAGGATTCTGACGGAGACTCTCGGTGGCAAAGTGCAGTTGGTGGGTGACGATTTGTTTGTCACCAACACGGAGAGGCTGAAGCGAGGAATCGATCAGCGCGTCGCCAACTCGATCCTGATCAAAGTCAACCAGATTGGGACGCTGACAGAGACCTTCGCAGCCATCGAGATGGCTAAACGGGCGGGTTATACAGCAGTCATTTCCCACCGATCCGGAGAAACGGAAGACGCTACCATTGCGGATATCGCCGTCGCCACGAGCGCGGGGCAAATCAAGACGGGCGCCCCCTGCAGAACCGACCGGGTCGCCAAGTACAATCAATTGCTGCGCATCGAGGAAGGCTTGGGAGACATCGCAGAGTATTCCGGACGGAACGCCTTTTACAGCATCAGGAAGTCCTAACCAAACCCTCGCCGCAGACGTTGAAGCACGCATCGCAACAGGGAAGACAGCAATGACGCAGAAGCAGTATGGTACCGGTCCGCTCTTCACTGGCGGCCCCCCCATCCGGCAAAAAACCGGATGGAGGCCGGTTGTCCGGCGACTGGCGTTCTATGCCTTTCTTGTTGTGATGTGTGTTCGCATCGGACTTGCTTTCTCTTTATACGATGAGTCATCCGATGAAGTCAGAGCAAAGGAACAAAAGCTGAAGGCTCTAAAGATAGAGCACCGGCGAGTGAGGCAACAGCTCAAATATCTCGACACCGAGGAAGGACGGGAAGTGGAAGCTCAGGCGCAGGGATGGATTCCGCCGGGTTCCCGGCTCATCGTGCTGCCTCCCGAAGAAAGTCCCGCGGCTGGTGCCAATCCGCATAGAAAAGCCGGAACAGCACGTGAGACGCTTCAGCACCTTGCGGAAGAAACCATTGATGTCTTTCTCCAATGCCGGGGACGGATTGTGGCCTGGTGGGCTGGATTCCGGTCCGAGAAGTAGCGCTATTAACGTTGCCGAGGTCTCTGGAACAGCGGCGTCCGGAGTTCTCATGGCGCTCTCCTTTTTCCCTCGATCGCTCTTTCCGCTGGCGTGGATCGGGCTGATCCCTCTCCTTTTGTCTCTCAGAGGAAAGAAACGAGGGCAGTGCGTCTGGCTGATGCTCCTTTTTGGGGTTGTCTATCACGGGATCCTGAATTTCTATATCGCCGGTGCAGTTTTCAGGGCCGGCGCATTTCTTCCCTATGCTCTTTGGCAACAATTGTTGGTGTCGGGAGTTGCCTTCTTGGGCGCGGTGGCCGGGTGCTGCGCCTGGCCGGCACTGTTTGGGCTGTGCTACTGTGGGCGGACGCCGCAATCGGGAACTGGAAGTCCTCCTCCAACTGCAGTTGCGCTGCTGTGGTCTGTCGTGGAGCTGGCCCGGTCGTTGGGGCCCTTCGGTTACACATGGGGCGATGTCGGCTACTCCCAGACATCCTGGCTTCCCATCCTGCAGATCGCATCCGTGGTCGGAGTTTTCGGGATTTCCTTCCTCGTTGTCTGGGTTAACGCGTCGATTGCGGAAGTACTTGCCAGACACGACACGGCAAGCCTGTTCGGCCTGGCGGGAGCTATCGGAGCAATCGCGTTGATGTATGCCGTCGCGGCCCGGATGGACTATCGCCAGCAAGAGCCGTGGAATAGCGAGAAGAAGTTCCGCGTGAGGATTGTTCAACCAGGGCTGTCGTTGACGGACAAGCAGGCCGCTGGCGAGCGACTGGGCGGCGGACTCCGGAACGAGCTGGAGTTATCAGGCAGGGGCGGCGGCGACGTTGACATGATCGTGTGGCCGGAAACCGCCATTCTTGAGCTGCTGCCTTGGAGCTCTGCGACTCGCCGGAGCCTCATGCGTCTGACAAAGGGATTGCGCGCGTGGTTGATTACTGGCGCGCTGGAACGAGACACAATGGGACGGGAGTTCAACTGCGCTGTATCCATCTCTCCAGCGGGAAAAACGAGAGGGGTCTACCGGAAGCAGCATCTGGTTCCGTTTGGGGAATATTTGCCCATGCGCTCCCGGTGGGCTTTTATGGAATTCTTCGCGTTTAGAGAAAGAGATTTCTCGCCGGGGAACCGAATGCAGTTGTTACCCGGCGCGATGGGCCCGACGGCCGCTGCGATCTGTTTTGAGTCAATGTTCTCGGGTCTACTCAGGGAGATGACACGCAACGGCGCGCGCGTCATTGCTGTATTAACCAATGATGAGTGGTTGTCGGGAACTTCCGCTCCCACGCTGCATCTGGCGATGGCACAGATGCGGGCGGTGGAGAACCGGCGGTTTGTGATCCGGTCAGCCAATACGGGCATCTCCGCGATTATCAGCGACACCGGGAGGATCGTTGCTCAACTTGGTGAAGGGCAGTCGGGCACAGTGCAGGGCGATGTAACCAGCCGTAGTGAACTGTCCCTCTATTCCATGTTTGGGGAAGCGTGGCTGGTGATTGGGATTGCCCTTTGGGTTGTACTATCGCTATACCGCGGCACCCATCGCCGCACGCAGGATGGGCGAGACTTATGTTAGACACTCGGACAACAACATCAAACACCGCTGCCTATGCAGAGCGTATGGAAGCGCTCTACCGAATCTCCGTGCAGCTGACCGACAACCTTGACTCGGAGGAGGTCGTGCAGGAGGTTCTGGACTACTCCATTGACCTGCTCAGGGCAAGAAATGGTTCCGTCATGCTCATTGATCCAGACTCGGAGGTCCTGCGGGTTAAAGTGGCTCGCGGACTGGACGAAGATGTCTACAGGTCCATCGGGGTCAAACTGGGAGAGGGCATATCCGGGTACGTTGCTCAAACCGGCCAGGCAAAGAACCTCGCCAAAGGCTTCAAGGATCGCTATTCGCAAACCGACGGCGACGCGTCGGAAGTGGAGGCCGCACTGTGCATTCCATTGAAGGCGCGGAACGAGGTCATCGGAGTCCTGAACCTCAGCGGGAGAGAGAATGGCGATAACTTCTCGGAGGAAGACATCAGCCTTGCCCAAACCCTCGCCTCACAGGCGGCCGCGGCCATTGCCAACGCGACCCTCTACGACACAACGGAGAAGAACCGGCGAGAACTTGAGGCGCTCTATCGGGTGGGGCAGAAGCTGACATCTTCCTTGAACCGCGATGATATATTGCACCTCGTGCTGGACCAGGCCACTGAGTTGCTCAATGCAGAAAATGGTTCGCTCATGCTGATCGCCGAGGACGGAGAGTACCTCGAGATTGTGGCCGCTCACGGCCTTTCGACCGAGGTCATCGCGAAGGCCAGACCCAGGCTGGGGAAGGGAATCGCCGGATTTGTCGCCGTCACCGGTCAGCCGAAGGTGCTCAAGAGCGGATTCAAAGACCGCTATTCACAAACCAGTGAGACGGCGGACGGCGTGAAGTCCTCAATCTGCGTACCGCTCAAAGCCAAGGAACAGATACTGGGCGTTCTGAACGTGAGCGGGAAGAAGTCCAATAGTGATTTCAATGCAGACGACCTGCGTCTGCTCCTGTCGCTGGCCTACATGGCAGCCGCGGCCATCGAGAATGCCACTCTCTATCGCAACATTACAGACATGTTCAACGACTCCATCAAGGCGCTGGCTTCAGCAATCGACGCGCGCGACCCTTACACCGAGCAGCATTCCCAGCGAGTGAGTGAATATTCTGTCATCATCGCGGAGGAGATGGAGCTGCCGGAAGAGGAGATCGAGCAGGTTCGCATCGGCGCCCTGCTGCACGACGTGGGGAAAATTGGCGTCAAGGAAGCGATCCTGCAGAAACCCGGACGACTGACGGACGATGAGCTCACCGAGATGAAAGGGCACCCGGTGACCAGCGGCAACATCATGTCGGCCGTTCGTCGCTTCAAGACCATGCTGCCCATTCTCTACCACCACCACGAAGCCTTTGCAGGAAAGGGATACCCTCATGGACTTACCGGCCAAGCCATCCCTTTCCAGGCACGGATCGTGGCGGTCGCCGACACTTTCGATGCGATGACCTCGGATCGACCATACCGAAAAGGTCTGCCGCTTGAGGTGGCAGAAGAGGAGATACGGAAGAACATTGGGATTCAGTTCGACCCGAAATGCGCCGAAGCATTCCTGCAGGCGGTGCAGAAGGGACGAATCCAGCTCCCAAACAACTAAGAACTCGTCCAACAATAACTCCGCGTTTTAGTAGCAGGCATCGCCGTCGCTCCGAGGTGTTCGGCTGAACTTGACGCGGAATTATTGTTGGACAAATTCTAACTGACTGAGGAAGGTGAAGTCATTGAAGAAGGGAATCTGTATTGGTTGTCTGAGCGGACTCGCTGCGAGTCCGGCGCAAGCCTTAAGCCTGGAGGAGCAGTTCCAGCTTGCGAGGAAGGCCGGTTTTGACGGCATCGAGCCACGGGGAACTGTCGATCCTGACGAGGCCAAGAGGCTGCGAGCCTTGGCCGACCAGTTCGGTCTGGATCTGCCCAGTATTATGGGAGGCATTCAGTGGCAGAAGCCGCTGTCCAGTCCGGACCACGGCGTCCGGCAGGAAAGCATGGATAACGTGAAGGCATCCATCGAGTGCGCTAAAATCATGGGGGCGGACGTGGTGCTGGTGATTCCGGGTGTGGTCAACAACGTGGACACGAACTATCAGCAGTGCTGGGATCGCACCATTGGCGCCCTGCAGGAGCTCGCTCCTTTCGCCGAAGAACACCGGGTTTACATTGGTCTGGAGAACGTCTGGAATAAGTTCCTGCACAGCCCCCGCGAGTTTGCATCCTTCATCGATGCCGTGGGGAGTCCGTACGTTCAGATGTACTTCGATGTCGGCAATCACAGGATCTTTGGTTACCCGGAACAATGGATTCAGATGCTGGGTCAGAGAATTAAGAAGGTTCACTTCAAGGACTTCAACGAAAGCACACGCACCTTCACCAATCTGCTGGAGGGGGATGTGGACTGGAAGAAGGTCATGGAGGCCTTCCGTTCCGTTGGCTACGATGACTATGTCACGGCTGAGCTTGGCATCTACAAATCCTGTCCGGAGCAAGCCATCTACGACCACAGCGCAAGGATGGACAGAATCATTGCTGGTAAGTGGTGAGGAAAGACCGTGCAAACCATCATCGCGCCGTGGCGTATGAAATACATTATGAGCGAGAAGACAGAAGGATGCATCTTCTGTGACAAACCGACGGAGGACCGCGACCGGGACAACTTGATCCTTGTTCGAGGAGAGACCTGCTTCGTCATGTTGAACGCCTACCCGTACAGCAATGGCCATTTGATGGTTGTCCCGTACCGGCATCAGAGGTCGCTTGCCGATCTCTCCAGAGAAGAACTGGCAGAGTGGATGACCCTCTGCGCGTCCTGTGAAGTGGTGTTGCGGGACAAGGTATCCGCGGAGGGATTCAACATTGGGATTAACCTCGGCAAAGTGGCTGGAGCGGGGATCGAAGAACATGTGCACCTGCACATCGTGCCGCGGTGGCATGGCGACACTAATTTCATGCCGGTGCTCGGGGATACGAAAGTGGTTCCCGATTCGCTTGGAAACGTGTATGATTTGTTGTGTGAAACACTTCAGCAGGAAGTGCGCAGGAGACGGGACTGAAGCAAAGGGAGGTCGTGATGCACATACGCACGATGTCACGGTCTATTCAGATGGGATTAATACGGGTTCCCGCCAAGAGGATGGTCGCTATCGTTATAGGCACGGTGGCACTGTCCCTGCCGGCGTTGGGACAGCGCAAAGTGACCATCATCGAGCCGCAACCCGGAGCGGCGGTCAAAGAGGAGTTGACCGTGACCGTCGCCAAGGCGCACCCCGGTGAGGGGTATGTGATCTACAAGGTGGACGGCGTTTTCAGAGAGGCTTCCTCCGAAGTGCAGTACACCCTCGACACGAAGGAACTGACGGACGGAGAGCACACTGTCTTGGTGGAAGACCACGACGGAACCGGCGCTATCGTTGGCACGGCGGAGGTGAAGTTTACCGTTGCCAACAAGATCGCCGCCGCCGACGCCACCACCTCGGCCGTTTCACTGTTCCACTGGGATTATCAGCAGTTCCTTGATAAGGAGATCACAACCTATGTTCTCTGGGCTCAGGGGATCGCCGCGTCGGCCAAGAAGAAGGCCCCCGCGCCCGTGGGCGGGGCGGGGGGAGGCGAACAGGGACAACAGGGACCTGATGTAATTGTCCTCGACCGACAACTCTCCCTGAAGATCCGACAGATAATCCGTGATGTCTCCGTTGATGGCACGGCGAACGTTCGGACGATCGTCGAGGGCGGGCACGAACGTTGGCGTCACTATGAGCAAGCGGCCATGGACCCGGAGGAGCCACCGACCTTTGCTGGCGCCGGCGGCTGGTGTTTCAGCGGTGGCGGCGCAGGGAAGAAGGAGGGAGCCGGAGGCCCGGCAGGTGCCGCTGCCCCCGCTGCAGGAGCGGGTGGCGGCGAGGCAATGGCCATGGCGGAGCCCGTCAAAGTATGGGACGGCGAAGGAAGCTGTGAGTTGTGCGAGGAGCACAAGGAATCCGGTCTGCCGCCGATCTGGTGTCCGTCTGCCGAAGTTGGACGCACTTACACGAAGAAGATCCACAAGTCCGGTAAGGAAGTTAACGCCACGCGCAAGTACGACGTGTGGCCCTATGAGCATGGCGCGCGCTTCGCCATGAGTGAGCTACAACCCATGTTCGACGACCGACCCGTTCGTCCGGGAGACCAGTGGCAGTCTGCGATGACCTTCGTCTGCGAGTTGGCCGAACGCCGTGGCATCAACGCCACCGTTCCTCTCAAGTTCCTTGGGTTCGAGTGGCAGGGAGGTCGGAAGACGGCAAAGTTGCAGACTGAGTTCGACATGCCGGAGACGCAAGCCAAAGAAGTTGCGATGGTGTGCATCGATTTTGTGTTCGCCGGGCAGGCACCGGAGACGGGAGCCGAAGGTGGAGGCGCTGGCGGCGGTCTTCCCTCAGGGGCTTTCCAGGGAACCAATAAGAAGAAGCCTCCCAGGTTCATCTCGCCCCCACGAGTGCATGTCAAGCGCGTCATCTACTTCGACTATGCTCGCAAAAAAATCCTTCGCACGGAAGACAACATCAACAGCCGATTTGCCTTTAAACCCCCGAAGCAGGCCGCAGGTGCGATGGGCGGGGGCATGGCGCAAGGTGGAGGAATGGCCGGGGGGGGCGGCGGAGCCTCTCAACCCGCGGAGCCCGAGAGCTGGTCCTACACTGTCACCATTATCACTCAACTGGATGAGTCCCCCGCAGAACCAACTCCCATCTACAACCAACGTGGCATCAGCGGCCGCGATTATGATCACGTAAAGGAAAAGAACGACCGAACCGTCCCTCCGGACGACCCCAAACGCCCACAGTTCTGAGAAGAGGGTAATTGGGTAATGGGGGCAATGATGAGGGTAATGGCGGTAATCGGGTGCGTGCCGAGCCACGCTTGCGGACTATAGCCGACGCAGGTGTGGGCCGATGAGCGCCACTGTGCCCACCCCATCCCGCATTCACCCGAAGCGATGGGGGTCCTTTGACATGTGCATGGACACAAGGGAATCGCCCACGACCGCTCGGTCACCACGGAAGATAAAAACGGGAGAGAGTTCTTTTTAACCGCGAAGCCGCCAAGGCCGCAAAGAGCCTTTGCGTTCTTTGCGGTTTATTTTCGGAGGAGAGGTTACCCAATGCCACGAATTTCCTTTATTGGTTGCAGCACCGCCTGGATTCCCACGGTGGCAACGGATCTCATGTGTGTTTTCGAGGAACCGATTGAATTCCGATTGATTGACCTCAATCCCGACGCGGCGAAACTGGGTGCCGAGTGGATTGAGGCGGCGACGAAGCATCGCTCTCGCAAGGACACGGCAATTCCGACCACGGATCGTCGCGAGGGGATCACAGACGCAGACGCGGTTATCATTGCGCTGGCCGTCGGCGGCCTCGACGCGATGGAGCAGGACCTTCTGATTCCCGAGAAGTACGGCATCCTGACCACCGTTGGCGACACCACTGGCCCCTCAGGCTGGGCGCGGGCGATTCGTCACATACCTGCTTTCAGAGGCTTCGCGGAGGACATCCGGCAACAGTGCCCCACCGCCTTTGTCGTCAGCTACACCAACCCGATGGCCGCGCTCACGGCGACCCTTCAGCTTTGCTGCGATAACCCGGTGCTCGGCCTCTGCCATTCCTATTTCGAAACACAGGACTGCATTAAGAGGATCTTCGGACTGGAGGACTGGAGCCAAATCTCCATCTCCATCGCCGGGACGAACCATTTCACCTGGGTCGTCGATTTCAATATCGGGCGGGAAGATGGGTACACGATGCTGCGGGAGAAGGTCGGCGACGGATCGCTGAAAGACATCTGGCCGAAGAAGGAGACCACGGACAACAAGGTTAACCTGTATTCCGGCAGTGAGTTGGCCTGTGAACTCTACGACAGGTTCGGCTACTTGCCTTATCCCGGCGACCGGCACATCAGCGAATTCCTATCCTACCCCCTATCCGGGGACCCCGAACGCTACACGCTGGAGCGAGAAGGCGATCTGCCCATCGACATGATCCGGTATTGCACTATCAAACGCACCTCCATCGAGCATCGCCGCGCCGGCATGGGAGACCGGGAAAAGCGCGTCCGCGACATGATGTCCGGCGAGGTCGAGATGCCGAAGAAAAGCCGTGAAACCGGGGCAGAGATGATCCATGCGTACCTGCACAATCATCCCCTCACCGATGCGGTGAACGCTCTGAACATCGGGCAGATTCCCGAGCTGCCTTTCGGCGCATGTGTGGAAACCCTCGGGGTGGTCGATGGTCTGGGAGTCCGCCCTATGATGGTTCCCAATGTTCCCGACCACCTCATCGAGATCATGCGTCCTCAGGCCGTCTGTCAGAAACTGATCACCGAAGGAGCACTCGAAGGCAACAGGGAAAAGCTCCTCCATGCCCTCCACTTCGACCCGCAGTGCGCCATATTGAAGCCGCATGAAGTCGTGGCGATGGGGGATGAGTTACTGGCGGCGAATGAGAGATTCTTCAACTTCTGAATGTGTTCCAAGTTGACAGACCATTTGGGAATTGGTTTCTTCGCTCAGCCCAATGCCAAGGAGTTCGGATGAGTCAGGATTGCTTGAGCAAACTCAACATTGGCATCGTCGGACTTCGGCGTGGCAGGAGCTTCTACGCTGCGGTAGAGGCGCACAAAGGAGCGCGGATTCACGCGCTGTGCGATATGAGCGAGGAAGCGCTCTCCGAGGCCGCGGAGATGGCTCGGCAGGCCGAAAAGTACACCTCGTACGAGGAGATGCTGGACACCTCGGAGCTGGACGCGGTCATCGTTGGCACCCCCATGCACCTCCACGCTCCGCAATCGGTCATGGCGCTGGAACGTGGCATTCATGTACTGAGTGAGGTCACCGCGGCAGTTTTCATCGAGCAGTGCCGAGACCTGGTAATCGCCTGCACACATTCTGGGGCCACGTACATGCTGTCGGAGAACTGCAACTACATGAAGCCCAACGTGCTCGTGAAGGCTCTGGCAAACCGAGGACTGTTTGGCGAACTCTACTACGCCGAAGGCGAGTACCTCCACGAGCTGAAGGAACTCAACGAACGCACTCCCTGGAGACGCCTGTGGCAGACGGGGGTTCGAGGGATAACCTACGGGACGCATTCTCTCGGCCCGATTCTCAGCTGGATGCAGGGAGATCGCATCGTCCGCGTCTGCTGTGAAGGCTCCGGCAGCCACTATGCGGACCCGCGGGGCGATCATTACCACGACGACACCAGCGTCATGCTCGCCAAGACGGCAAAGGGCGCGCTCATCAAGGTTCGCGTCGACATGGTCTCGGAACGTCCGAGCGTCACCTGCACCTACCAACTGCAAGGGACGAAGGGCGCGTATGAATCGACGCGTTGCCGGGATGAAATGGACCGAATCTGGCTAACGGATCTGTGCGTCGAGAAGGACGTCTGGAAGAACCTTCACGAGCTTGAGGAAGAATACCTGCCGGATATATGGCAGCACACTTCAGAAACAGCGACGAAGGCCGGACACGGCGGAAGCGATTACTTTGTCGTCCTCGATTTCTTGCGCGCGATTTCGGGGGAAATCCCCTGCCCCATCGGTATTCACGAGGCGATGGACATGACGTTGCCCGGGCTGGTCAGTCAGCAGTCCATCGAACGTGAAGGCGAGTGGCTGGCGGTGCCGGACTCGCGAGAGTGGTGAAATGAGGGAGGCTCTTGCGGGCGGACAAATACTGGACGCATATAGCCCGTGAGTACCTGGAAGAGCAGCAAGATGATCGGAGTGAAGCTTGGCCCTGCCCCCTCTGACGACCAGGCGGCTGGGAATTTTTTTCGCGCCATATTGATATTTCGCCGTGAGTCTGTTACCATCTATTCCTAATCGTCGGGACAAGCGGCGCACCAGGCATCACAAAGTCGTATCGGACAGCACGAATAGCGGTAGTCATCTAACAGTAGACGTAACGGATATTCTGAACAGGATGGACGGCCTACCTTGGGCAAACGTCAACGGCGTGCAACTGCTATAAACAGAAACGCGGATCGCACTTTGGCGACGCAGCATACCTCACCACTTTCGGGTGGTGTCATCCAGGCGAGGGAGTTGAGCTCTCTCTCTCTCTCTCTCTGTAAACGCGCCTTCTTTCAGGCTCTTCCTTTTCCCACGGATCAAACATGTCGGGCCCGCGCCTCTTTCGTTGAGGCGTGGGCTTTTTGCGTTCCAGGCGAAAGGAGGCGCGGTGACGAATGAATTTGTCGCCGCGCAGTGATTGTTGACACGAACAAGAAGACGGGGGTTTTACATCCTGACTTTGCAGTCACATGGGCCAATAGGTCTCAAAGACAAAGATGCCACATTGGCTAACTTTGAGGAGGTCATCCAAGTATGAACAGAGGAATGCCATTCTGCACAGAGATGCTTCTTTGCTTGACAACCATCCTGCAAGTCTCAACGTCGCTTGCGCGATCAAAGACCTTCGGGGAATGGATTGGTGAAAAGAAGACCTACCGCGTATTGGTCGTCACGTGTGGCGACAAGGAAACTTACGACCTTCTGGTTGGCTTTGCTCCCAAAGCAACGTCCACTTTCTCACACGTCAGTATTGATGATGTTGACACTATCAGAGCGCATCTCAGCAACAAGAAAGAGAAGGGGATTTCGAGACGCCCTATCGTCTTTCTCATCGACCGGTCATCACCACTCTGGAAAGAGACGATGAAGGAAGAATCCGCGTCGCGAACGGCCAAGCTGCTCAGAGAGGAGGTGAGGCCCAACTTCCTTGCGAAGGGAGAGGATATCCTCCAGTTCCGCGCCAATGATGTCTGCACGATTGGCTGTCCGGCGAGTGTTGGGCCGGAAGTAACGTATATCGCGGCGATATCGGCACCCAATCCAGAGACTCTGCGCAAGGCCGTAGAGGATCTGATGAAGGCGGGTCCTTGCAACACAAAAAGGAACTTGGTGATTCGAGACCGAAGCCCTTATCACTGCATTCGCATCGTCAGTAACGATTTATCTGAAGTCGCTCGCCGCAGCGTGGTTAGCCTCCCCGGCCACGAGGATGTTGAACTGATTCACTGCAAGGATGCAGAGAAGATCGCGAAGATCCCCGACTACGCTCATGAGGTTTACCTGGTGCATCGAGGGATGGAATTCAGAGCGGATGAATCCACCATGAAATGCCTGGAAAACCTCGGGATGAAGGATGCTACCGGAGTTAAGGGGCTTTTCTGTGCAAAGGAAAAGCAACCGGGCGTATATCGGGTATTGGTTTCGGCACCCAATCCCGCCAAATTCCCGGAGATTTTGTCCCAGTACAAAGAGTGGTGTGAAGAAGCGTCGCCTAAGATATACGAGTACATTGACCTCTCCCAGTTCAGGCGTGTTGGTCTGACGTTGCGAGGAGATCCATCCACGGTTGCTGCGTCCGTGATCTCGGAATGCAGGTCACTTGTGCTCAATGCGCTGAATGAGTTCTGGCCAACCGGCGTGCAAAGCGCGGACGATATCAAGGTAATTCGGGACCAGGAGGGATGGATTCTGGCCGGCGATGTGAAGGGGCAGATCGGGAAGGTGACCATGCCTGAGCTGCTCTTTGTCCTGGAAGTCTCCAATCTATCTCAGTCCACACAATTCTCTGCTTCAGCGCCTCGATGCATCACGCCTTCGCCCAAGGAACCATTCTATGACCGACCCCTTGCCTAAGAAATCCAGTCTGGGTGACAGAAAGTATGGACCAGTCGGGCCCAAAAAGTATGAGTGTGGAAAAAGGGATGAAGAAGGGAGAAAGTGCACAACACAACATCAGTGTGACAGGTGTTCCGACAAGTTCCAGAATGATCTGGAGAAATATGAAAGGAAAAATGAAGAAGTCGAAGAGCAGAATGCTGAAAAGAAGCGAGAATGGCAGGAGGAGGTCAGGAACACCCGATTTACATGGACCCGGGAAGTCACCGAGAACCAGGAGTGTCAGATCAGCTACACTGTGACTGCTCTCGATCTCAGACCCCGGGTGAGAGAGCGTGACAACGACAAGTTCGGGCAAAGGATCTACACCTTCCCAAGTAACGTCGAACATATCGCTTCTCGTCGTTATGATACTCAATCCCTTACGACGACAGGTAATTGGTTAGATGCTCCTTCCTTTGATCGTCTTCCCGCGCGCCGCAGAGAGGTGGACCCCAGGACATTGACAGAGACGGGGAAAAAGGTCGCAACGGAGATAAAGGTTGATTTGAACGGGAGTTCCGTTGTGCCAATAGTGCTGGAGAAAGGACCTGGTGAGGAGGAAGGTGACAAGCCTCCGCAAACGAAGGAGATTTTCGGTCGTATCGACAGTGTTGATGGCAGTAAGGGCGAAGTGACAATACTGCTCAACGGTGGCTGTCAATTGAAGCAGGATGATGAACTGGGGGTTCGCAACTCCGAAGGCCAGCAGATTGGGAAGGTCCGTGTTCGCATTGCCGACCCAACCATGGCAAAGGCCACGATTTTTGACGGCGCTGCTGCCGACATGAAAGTGGGCATGGATATTGCTAAACTACTTCCTCCCCCTGTTGTCGGCATCGTGGGCCTCACCGACGAAGCGAATCAGACCGTAACCCTCAAACTGAACATGGAAGTGGAGAAGGGTTGGGTACTCGTTGCCGTCGACGAGAACGGACAGGAGCTTGCGATTCTTACGGTCACCCAATCCGGGCAGCAGACCGCAGACTGCAGTTGTTCCGACGTTAACGCATTGAAAGGCAAGACCGGAATCAAAGCAATTCTCCGGCAGAAACAATAGAGGTTTTCAGAATGGATCGTAGAAAAGCACAGCGATTCCTGATCGCGGCGGTTCTGATGCTATCAGTAGCCGTCAACTTCAACGGCGTCGCGGCGAACCCGATACATGCCCCTTTAGAAAAGGACATCACTGCGGAGGGCGAGGCCGCAATCGGTGTGTCGGGAAAGACCGCGGCGCGGGATGCTGCTCTCGCCCAGGCTCTGTGCAATGCGATCCTTCAGGTGGCTGGAGGGTATGTTGAGTCAAAAACTGAAGTAATAAACATGGCCCTGAAGGAAAGCTATACGAAGCTGATTACCGACGGTTTTGCATCTGTAGACAAAGTGCTCGCAGAAAACGACCGCGGAGATACTTACTGGGTCAAAATCAAGGCCATTGTTACCCCGAAACCACTTGCCGAGAAACTGAAGGCCAAGCGACTCCTGCGGGAATGGAAGATCATGGTGGTCATACCCGAGCAACACCTGTCGCGGCCCAATATCCCCGACCCTGCCGCGGAGACTCAGGTCATAGGTTGCCTGGTAAGAGCCGGATTCTTCGTGGTGGACCAGTCCCAATACGAGAGGATTCGGTATGATCGCCAAGTGCGATTAGCGGCAAAGGGAGACATTGAGGCAGCGTGCGCCATCGGGAAACAGTACGGCTGCGACATCATCATCGTCGGAGAAGCTTTCACTCAAATGATCGGCCGATGGCCCACGTCAGCAGGGGTGGATGTCGTCGCCTGTCGCGGCCGTCTGGAGTACCGCGCTGTCCGCGTGGATACAGCCGAGATCGTTTCCGCTGGTGATCTGCACGAAACGGGCAGAGACGCTACGGAAGAGCTTGCCAGCAAGGTGGCACTCAGTGAAGCAGGCAAGAGCATTTCGCCCGCCATCATTACCGACTTGCTGCTCCTTCCCGGCTCTTCGACGCGACATGTTCAACTGAAGATCAGCGGGTTGAAAAAAGCTAGTGATGCTCAACGACTCGAGAAGGCCTTGCGGGGCCTGCCAGGTGTGGAGAAAGTGACACGATTTCGGTACGACAATGGGGTAGACATCGTGGATTTGACTGTGTCTGCCGCGACCTCGGAGAATCTCGCAGCGTTAATCGAAGAGCATCCCAGTCTTGACGGCTTTCAGATCGAGGTAAGTAGCGACAGCAAGTCACGAATTATCGCCCGGTGTCGCTATTGATGATGTCAAAGTCATCGTAAAGGAAGGGAACCGAAGTGACAATCCTACGGATGGTTGTTGCATTTGCCGTCGCTGTGGGGAGCATCTTTGCGGTGGCCGAGTGTGGCGTGTGTGATCAGGTAGTGGCGACCGCTTCGTCGCCGGTGGAGTTGGATCGGGGCATCGAACCTCTCAAGGTGAGAGGCGTGAAGGGTGAAATTGACTGGACAGAAGGCGTTGTTCGAGTCCACGGTCAGGGGGTTCCGGTACGTGGGTGGAAAGGCCCGGCTGCGCGCAATTCGGCCCTTGCGGCCGCGATGGTGGATGCGTGCGCGAACGCGCTTGTCAGCCTTCAAGGAATCAAGGTGACCTCGGAAGCAACTATTGAGGATAGCGTGCTGGTCTCCACAAAGATCAAGTCACGGGCGGACGGAGTATTGGGGCACGGTCTTAACGTCTCACGTTCAGTGAACTCGCAGGACGCTTTGCTTCCACTCTCATTCGCGACCGTGAAGTTGGACTCAGTTGGTGGTACCGATGGTGCCAGAAACGTCATACGGACCAGAAACTTATCCCTGCTTGCTCCCTCGCCTCTTGCGGCAAGCAATCTGCGACGCGTATTGGATGGAAGTGACGGTCGGCCGAGGATAGTTGAAGAGCACTTCGATTCCGAAGCAGCGACCGCGAGTGTCACGCTCGAGATGCTGATTGCAGGCGGGGAAGGGCTGCTGCTGAAAGCTGACCCCGCGCCACCCGCTGACACCACGATCCTTCCCGGACCTGACAGCCCGACGTATCCCTCCACTTCGAGAGACCAGAAATGGCCGTTTACCGGCCTGATTGTCGACTGCCGAGGGCTTGGGATACGGCACACTATGGCTCCACGCATTTTGCGTCCCGATGGGTCGGAGGTCTGGGGAACGGTGAGCGGAGTACCTGAGGAAATCCTTCAGAAAATTTTTCAAACCGGAGTCGTGGGATATGTGTCGGACCTGGATTTGGCAAGGAAGACCCCGCGGGTCGGCGAGAACCCCCTGCTGATACGAGCGATCGGCAGACAAGGCTCGTTTGGTGCCCACGCGGTCGTGACCAATGAGGACGCGGAATGGATTCTTCGGGAGAACAAGGAGACCGCGTTCCTGGAGAAGTTCAGAGTTGTGTTTGTGCTGGATCCCAGAAAGTGAGTTGTTGACATGCAGAGGATGCCTGAGACCAATGTCATGATGAGAATGCTGAGGCTGCTTTTGTCCTCCACCACCTTCCTTTGCTGCGCTGGAAGCACTATAGCTGCCGAGGAAGTCCCTGCGGAGCGACTGCTGGAACCGGGCAACTCGCTCACCCCCGTCGGTTCTGTGGTTGTGAGAGCGGTGACGTATCAACCTGCCTATCAGGTGTCGGGGAGGGGGGTCAAATTCCGACTCAATCGGCAGTGGGAATGGTTTGAGTGTCTTATTGCTGTGTCGGACAACGCGGAGGATGACTACGCAGAGATGCGAACGTATGCAGACGATGACGGCAGCGAGCGATTCTCTACCCGACGCTTTCAAGACCCCACGGTAGTCCGCGTTCGGGTCGCCGATGTGACGCAGTTCCGAATCCACTTCTTCTCCGGAGCCGATGAGGCGCGAGTCATCAACCCAAGGTTCTCTCGTGGTCAAGTGCCCAGTGTGCCTCCTCCCGGTGGCGGTTCCTCAATCCCGATGCCTTCCGGGGCGGGATATTCCCTTTCTATCGACCCGCAGGGCATCTCCAGTCTGGTGGAGGGACTACAGGAACAGGTGCTGGTGGATCCTTCGTTGCGGCACGTGGCGCCGGTGCAACTGGCCGTCGCCCGGTTCAAGCTCGTGTCCGATCCACAGAAGGGAAGCCTTTCCGCGACGGTTGCCGAGAACGTGCTGGAGGACATGAGCACTGCGCTCATCAAATCCCGCACCTTCAAGCTGGTGGAGCGGAGCCAATTGGATAAGCTGTTGGCGGAGATGAAGATTGGTGAATCAGGTCTCATTGACAGCGCCACCGCTCAGAAGCTGGGCCGTCTGTCCGGCGCCAAGGCGGTTCTGATCGGCAGCATTTCCGACCGAGGCAAATACTCGGTCATCAACTGCCGCCTCATCAATACCGAAACCGGCGAAGCCACCATCGCCGAGCAGGCGGAGTTGAGGCAGTGAGCAAGTCCAAGCGAAGGTGAGTGGATGGAAGTGCCGGATACGAAAGAATGGTAAGGCGGCCTGCCGTGACCCCTGCCGTATTCCGCATCGCGGACAGGCCCGCCTGCCGGATAGCGGGCAGGTGTTGTCTGTTCCCCATGCTGCTGGTATAATCCCCCCACAATTATCACCCACTTCAGGTGCTCCTTAATGTGAGCCTGGAATTGTATCATAAGCGAAGGCCCCGTTCCGGCGTGAGGGTAGCCCGCCCGGCGCTCTGCCAGCAGTTCTCTGCTTCGTCGTGCCGCTTTTAGCCCGGAGGGCTTGGTTTGGGACAGCCCGGTCGCTTCAGCGCCGGGACCTCGGCGACGCACCTTGAGGCTATGACAGCGCCGTTCACGGTGCTTCACGGCTTGGCTTAAGCCCCTCAAAGCCCGGTGAACCGGGCTCACAATGGGCTGAGGCCGCCTGCAAACCCGGCGCTGAAGCGACCGGGCTGTCCCAAACCAAGCCCTCCGGGCTGAGGTAACGGCGATAGTTCGCAAAAACCGGCAGGTCAGTCAGCAAGTGAGATTCTTATGACACAATTCCAGTAATGTGAGTGTGCACCCTTGCAGACAATAGAAACCATCAACCAACTTGTACAGCGAACGTTTGCCGACTTCCCGGACAGCGATTCCCTTGGCTGGAAGGTGGAGGGTCAGTACCAGTTCATCTCTTATTCGGAACTGGCGGAGCGAGTGCGGCACGCGGCCCTCGGGCTGCACGGCATTGGCATCGTGAAAGGCGACCGCGTCGCTCTGCTCTCGGAGAACCGGTGGGAGTGGGCGGTCACCGACCTCGCAGCCTTGTCGTTGGGTGCGATTGTCGTCCCCATGTTTCCCTCACTTCCACCTCAGCAGGTTCGGTATGTGTTGAGCGATTCTGGGGCGAAGGCCGTGGCGGTCTCCACGAGCGATCAGTTGGGAAAAGTGCTCGAGGTCGAGAACTCCCTTCCTGACCTGCAGCGGAAGATTATCTTTGAGGCTGGAACCCAGACGGTGGAGGCGGTTCCTCTGGAAGAGATCATGGCCCGGGGAAGGGAGAGGGATCCTGCGGACAGGGATTTCTTCGAGTCCGCCTGGAAGTCCGTGACCGGTGACGACCTCGCCAGCATTATCTACACTTCCGGAACCACCGGCGACCCCAAGGGCGCGATGCTGTCCCACAACAACTTCGCGAGCAACGCGCAGGCGTCGGCAAAGGTGCTTGAGTTCTCCTTCAATGATCGCTTCCTGTCTTTCCTGCCTTTGTCTCATGTTTTTGAGCGAACCGCCGGACATTTTCTTCCATTCACGGTGGGCGCGTCCATCGCCTACACCGAGAGCCTCTTCACGGTGGCCAGAAACCTCCGGGAAGCAAAGCCGACGATCCTGCTGAGTGTGCCTCGGCTTTACGAGAGCATGCAGGAAAAGATACTCGAGAGCGCTGCGCGGCTGCCCCCCACTCGAAAGAAGATTTTCCTGTGGTCGATGGACATCGCGCGGCAGGTGGGGCGACTCAAAGGGCAATGGACGCGGCTGCCCTTGCTGCTGGAGGCGAAGCACGCGGCGGCTGACACTCTCGTTTACCAGCGGATTCGCGAATCGTTTGGCGGAAGGCTTCGGTGTTTTGTTTCCGGCGGCGCGCCGCTTCCCTCGTCGATCGGGGAGTTCTTCTGCGGATTGGGGATCGACATACTGCAGGGATACGGACTCACAGAGACCTCTCCCGTCATGACCGTCAACCGCCCCGGGAGCCGGCGGTTTGATACTGTGGGTCTTCCCGTCGAGGGAGTCGAGGTGCGCCTTGCCGAGGATGGCGAAATCCTCTGCCGCGGTCCGCTCGTCATGCAGGGCTACTACAACAAACAGGAGGAGACCTCCTCGGTGATTGATGGCGAGGGTTGGCTTCACACCGGCGACATCGGGGTGATGGAGCCGGACGGTCATCTCAAGATCACCGACCGCAAAAAAAACATCCTCGTCCTCGCCAATGGAAAAAATGTCGCGCCACAGCCCATCGAGTCCCACCTGATCCAAAGTCCGTACATCAGCCAAATCTTGTTGACGGGCGATCAACAGAAGGCAGTCGCGGCGCTGATCGTTCCCGCGTTTGATGCCGTAAAAGAAGCGCTGTCGGGGAAGGGAGTGGATGCGCCGACCCCGGAAGCCATCGTCGAATTGCGCGAGGCGCGTCAGTTGATTAAGTCCGAGATTGATCGGCTGTCAGATCACCTTGCTGATTTCGAGAGGCTCAAGCGCTTTACTCTGCTCCCCCGCGAGTTCTCGATGGCCGAGGGCGAGCTGACACCCACTCTGAAGATCAAGCGGAAGGTTGTGCTGGAGCACTTCAGGGAACAGGTTCAGCAGATGGCCGAGTAGGGGGCAGCAGGGCAAGCAGGCGCGCGGTCAACCCAGCATCCAGCACGTCAGCGCCGCAAGCGATGCGGCAATGGGCAGAGTGAGCACCCACGAAAGCAGAATTTGCCGGATCACGCGTGTGTTGGCCTGTCGGGTCACCAATCCCATGCCGAAGAGCGATCCACAGGAAACGTGAGTTGTCGAAACGGGCACGCCGAAGCGACTTGCCACGATCACCAGACCCGCGGTGACCAGGTTCGCAGTGAAGCCCTGCCCGTGGGTCATCGTGGTGATGCGCTCACTCATCGTTGCCGCAACCTTTCGCGCGTTCAGGATTCCTCCCACAGCCATCGCCATGGCGACGATCCAAAGGCTTCCCTGCACGGGAATCGCTGTGAATATCACAAGCAGACCCACGATCTTTGGCGTATCGTTCAATCCTCTTGCAAAGCTGACTGCGCCCGCGCTCAGATAATGCAACGCGTTCAGCGAGGTGGAGGCGCGCAAACCGAGGACGCGCCCCCGGTATTTTTCGGAGCAGACTTCATTCGTTCCCACGGCGACTTCGAGAGCCGGGTCGGCAACCATCGCCATCGCCGATGCGGGTTTGGGTGTCGAGGTGCATTGTTGAGTTTCACCGACGCAGACGCACAGTTCTCGGGTCACTCCCAGTCGCTGCCCTCCCCACCGGAAGACAACGTAGGAACAACCCCCCAGCAAGACGGCGAGAAGGGGGCTGACGAGCAGCGGGAGGAAGAAGCTTTGCCCGAGTACGGAGAACTCCACTCCAGTCCTCGCCGCCACGAGACCCGCGCCAAGCAGACCACCTATGAGGGCGTGCGTCGTGGAGATAGGGAATCCGATCAGCGTCGCGAGGAGCACGGTCAGCGCCGCTCCCAGAGCGACGGAAGCAAGGAACTCGGGGGAAGCACAGACCTCGTCCGGAACCAGCCCTTTACCGGAGAACGCCTTGACCAGCCCGTGTGCCAGAAACGCGGAGCAGACCGAACCGGCCAGAGTGGTTACCGTCGCCCAGGCAAGGGCCTGCCGGTAACCTGCGGTGCGGCTACCGTACAGAGTTGCCACGCCCTTGAAGTTGTCGTTTGCGCCGTTGGTGTAGGCGACGAAGATGACTGCCGCAAGGAGGAGCGCCAGAATGGCCATACGTTGTCCTTTCGTGCTGTGATTGCGGTCGGAGATTCCGGGGAATCTCCCATCAATCTGCGTCAGACCCCGTCCTGTTAGTATGGTCCGGAGGAAGCGCATAGACGCAGTCAGCGTGTCGCGAGGGTACCGAGACGTCAAGGACACTCTCCGCGGTGAGACGCCCGAGAGAGTCTACCGGGATGGTGTTACCGGCTGGATTTTCGGCGGCTCCTTCGACCACTTCACGTGACCATCGGCGTACAGCACGTTGTATCCCCCGACGTGTGCCGGCGGAATGGCGCCGATGTTGATGTTCTGTTGCCGGGCCTGCTCAGGCGTGAGGGCCGAAGTGACGGCATTCAGGTCGGTCAACACCCATATCTGCGAGGGATTGGGTATCTGGTCGGCAAGCATGTTATTCAACTGGTCGTTCCAGAGGTACCCCAGTCCGAATTTCTGAATGGCTTCCGGCGCGGCCGGGCACATGAACAGCGGCTTGTTCTTTACGTATGGAAAAAGCGCCCGCATGATGCTGCCCGGATCGTTCTCTGAATGCTTCGGCAGAAACCACGCAGCGGGGAACTTGCCGTCGTTGTCATCCACGAACATCTGCAGCGCCATCCCCAGTTGACGCAGGTTCGACTCACACACGGACTGGCGCCCTTTGTCCATCGCTGCTGTAAACGCCCCGCCACTTCCCAGAGATGCCAGAGCGGACGACACCACCAGAACCTCCACCAAAGTGCAACCGGCAGTTCTCCTTCTTCTTCTCATCAATCTCATACTACTCACGCTCCTTGTTTCGGGACGCTCAAAACAGCAGATTGTCAAGCACCCGTACCCGAAGGTCGGTGACTCGTTCCAAGTCGTGATCATTGGTCAGAAACGCTTCGCACCCGACGCTCAGAGCGGCAGCTAACTGGAGTGCGTCTGGTGTTCGCAGGCTATAGCGGGCGCGGAGGTCCGCAGCACAGGGTTACTTATCACGTACTTAGACAGGATTTACAGGATTGACAGGACGAGAGCGGCGCACTGACGACGTGCGTCCGCAGCCTTCGCGAAGCATGTAGTCCTGGAAGCATCGACGCCGCGACGGTTGCGCTCGGACTGTATGAGTCCGCATCGGCCTTGGCGCGGCCTTCACCAAGCCGATTCATACGGACCGTCGTGGGTGTAAGACCCATGCCGAACTGTGGCAAGGCCCTTGATTGGCCTGCTCGAACTCGCAGAGTTCGCCTCGAACTCGCAGAGTTCGCCCTCATCCTGTGTATCCTGTCAAAAGGTTGTACCTGAGTAGTTACAGCACAGGAAGCGATTTCCGGACCGATTGATAGAGTTGTAAGTTCGTCGCTATTCAGCAGGAAATAGTAGTCGCGCGCCCGCAATTCCTCGTTCCCAGTTCGACTCGGAAATACGAGGACTTCGGCCAGAGCAATCACCGACGTGAAACCGACCATCAGGCGTCGATCCAGATGGCGGAACACCTCCGTTACGAGCGAGTCATACCGTGGATGCGCTTCAATGAAGTAGATGATAGGTGAGGTGTCGAAAGCCAGCCGCGCGACCCCGTGCAGCGCCGTCTCCAATTCCATCATGGTCGGTGATCCCATTCTCGGCGGAGTTCGTTGACGTACTCCTGGGCATCCATGCCCTGCCAGATTTCCTCGCCAAGTCCGTATAGTTCCATGATGCTTCGCTTGGTTCCATCGTCACACCCCCCCCGGATTGTCGAGCCAATTCCTCGGTGGTTAGCGCCACCAGCCTCAGGCGCTGCGCGGTTGGCAGGGGTTTGACGTGGTACTCATAGACTTGCTCCGCAGTTAAGGCCGCCATTGTCGTTCACCTCTGCCGCCTATTGTACCAGCCGCCCATCCGTGACGCAATCCGGCATCGAGGGCTCTGGCAGATGCTGGCGTCTTTCCATCTGTCACTTCCCCGAAACCGCCATCCAGCACATCACCCATCCCGCCAGGAAGGCGGCCTGCTTTTCGCGGATGTGGTCGGGGAAGTGGACGTGGTCACAGTACAGGTCGGGGCCAAGGCGGCGGGTGAAATTGTAGAGGTCAATCATTGGAACTCTCTCCTCGGCCATGATCTCGTCCGCCGCTGCGTTGTATGCGTGACAGTCTGCAGCGAAACGGTGGAATTTGGAGTCCGGTCTGTTGTGGACGCCCTCATCGCAGGGCGTGGTGCGCACCCAGACCAGTTTGGGCTTCATCTGCCGCGTCAGTTGGATGATCGCTTGTAGATTTTCGCGGTACTGCTCCAGCGGGACTTGCTTTGCCCCTGTCATAGGGTCGGTCTTGATGTCGTGCAGACCGCAGTTGAGCAGGAGCAGGTCTGCATCGATGCCGCCCGCGCCCCACTTCTCCTTGAGGAAGGAAACGACCATCGAGGAATCACCTCCTTTCTCTCCTCGCGTCGCCTCGACGCCCTCGGGCAGACAGGTTTGCAGGAACGGCGTGTAGTGAGCCGAAATGCTGTCACCGATGATGAAGATTTTCATTGTGTTGTGCCACCCCATTCATGACTCTACTGAAAAAAGGCTTCTCCCCGCAGAACACGCGGAATACGCGGAAACTTCAGTACAAGTTCTGCGTATTCTGCGGGAAATTTGGTTTTTTCAGTGGACTCATTCATTGGTTGGGAAACCGCAAGGACGCGAAGAGCGGCCTCACCGTTACCTCCACGTCTCTGCCGTCAGTTTGCCCTTCCCTCCGGAGACAGCCTTACCAGACGCACAGCATCGAACCAGACGGCGGCTTCATCCGAATTGCCGGAGCCTATCCCGAGCCACACCGAGATATCTCCCGTTTCATCGGGTTTGAGTCCCCAGTGGCACGGGAAGTCGATCTCCACTTTGGTCCATTCTTCAGCCTCGGGACCGTACAACTCAAAGTAGGGGAGGTGTCGAATCTTGTAGAGCATCAATCCGTAGCGGATTCTCGCTCCACCTTGGGCTTTGCACCAGAACGACAACCGATACCGTGAGCGTGGGTCGGGAAGTGCGGTGTGGGCAAGGACCCCGCCGAACTGCCCCACCGACTGGATTCTCAACGATGTCGCGCCTTCGTGGGCGGTGGCGCGATCCAGTGTCACCGTCGGTGGGAGGGGACATCGGTTCTCAAAAACGTTCCACCCCTCACACGCGACACCGGACACAGTGCAATGGTCGTTGTCATTCCACATGATGTCGTACGACCGCATCGCTTTCAGAAACGCTTGGGCTTCGGGGCTGTTCGGGTCGCCGACTGTCTCGAAGGAACCGTTGCCGAGCAGGTTTTGCAGCGGCGCGTTAGGGTGCAGCAGCTTCAGACGCTCCGACTCCGCGTATGCGGCCAGCACCGGTCTTCGTTTCGCTTGGGATATCCAGTAGTCTGCCACCTGTTCCGGGGTTGCGCTTCCCCGCCTTGCATCCGTGATGTACTGCACGATCCGGTTGATGGCTGCGTCCGCTACCTTTACCCATTTGGCATCGGCATAGACGTAGAGAAGCCTGGGGTCGGTGGACAGATAGTTGGGGCCCCAGGGACGCGCGGGACTCGACTTGCCCATGACAGAGCAGTACATCGCAGCCGGCTCGATCTTCGCATACCGCCAGTCGTAGATCGCTCCCTCTGCCTCCAGGAACGACGCGGCGATATTGAGTCGTTCCTCCGCATCTCCGAGACTCGGTATATCTTCCGAATACCCTTTGAGAGTCTCCAGTGATTTGTACATGGTGTAAAAGCGGCGCGATTGCTCGAAGAGCCGCGTCGTCATATCGAGTCGTTGCCGGTTCGCCTCGCCGACAACGCTTCCCGACGCCTCGCGCAACGCTTCTTGACAGACTGCGAGGTCTGCATCCGTAATGTGCCTGAACTGAGTCTCGCCGCCCGGGAAGATGACCAGGTTGAACTTCTCCGGGGTGCGGCGTCTTTCGTATACTTGCTCCCACCGGGCAAAGTACCGTGCCATCGCCGGCGCGGCCTCTCGACCATACATGTGCTCAAAGTAATCCATGAGCAGAGCATCCACGTCTGCCTGTGTATTCCACAACAGGTTGCTCAACACCCAAAGCTTCGCGCCGCTGTCGGCGTAGGCGGCATAGAACTCGGTCTTGAAGGCGTTGCCTCCGTGCCGGCGGATCAGTTGGACATAGTCCTGAATCGCGTGGGGCCAATGGTTGGGGGTGACGTAGGAATGCCCGTAGATCCATTGGTAGCAGCCGAGGTGTTTGACCTTTCCCTGCCATTGATCCAGCACTTCCCCAGGGTTACCCGAGTAACTAAAAATGAACAGCATGACGTTATCTTCCAGAGGCACCTTCGGTGGGTGAATGCTGACCTCTCCGTAGCACAGGATCGTCACGAACTTGTCTGGCCACTTCTTCTTCACTTCCTGCGCCACGGCGTTAACGAAGTCGTAGTAAACCTCAGCGAGGGTGCGCCCTTGCAACTTCGCCTTCTCCGTGTCAATGTCCGACCAGCCTCCGCCATCGTTCATGGTAAGCGAGATTGATTTCTTGTCGGGGAATTCGGTGAATGCCTCGTCCGCGTATTCCGAGGCTCTGCGGATGGTTGCAGGTTCGCTGAGGGTTGGTTGCCAGCCACTTCGGACTGAAGCACGCGGGATGTACCGCTTGCCATTTCGCATGGGGAAGAACTCCGGATGATTTTCCCCGAACTTCTCCGGGTCGTAGATTCTCCAGAGGTTGTGGTGGTAGTCAAAGCGCTGGGATGCGCCGAAGTCGGCCAGCCAAGCGGATCCGTCGAACCCGTTATTGAGGCTGTGAATGCGCAGCAGAAACTCCGGGCTGTCGTTAAATACGTAGAGGTTTCTTGGAATTTCGATGCGGTCTGCTCTCGGGTAGACTTTACCCAACTCGCCCGGCATGACGATGCGGAGTCCGCAGTAATTTTGCAGAAAGAACCACGCGCCGTACAGCGTGCCGACTCCTGACCCACCGACGATGTGCAGGTCGTTCCCGCGTGTGGCGACAACAAACCCGTGCGCATCTGCCGTGCGCAAGTCGGGGAACAACTTCCCCGGTGGGCCGGTTTCATGCACAAAGATGCGCGGCGCTGCGGGAGTCGCGTCCGCTGCGTTCACCTGTTTGAGCGTGATTCCCGATATCTTCTCGATGTAGGTGACCAGCAGTTCCGCGCTCTTGATGATCTGTTTGTTCTCGAAATCCGCGCGGGGGCCTCCGGCGGTCTCCTCAACCACAATGACCGGCTGTCGCTTCTCGCTGACCAGAGACATGGACTCGGTGGATTCATTGACGACCGCGTTCGGGGCGAGAAAAGGCATGAACCGGCGGGTCTGCCGCGCTGCCGATCCGGGAATCGTCAAGAGCGCAGCGAGGATTAAGATGATAGGTGCAACCATTGGCCTGGTCCCCGTGCCGTGTGTCATCAACCGCGTCACTTAGAGCTTCTCCTCTCTTCTCGGGACTCCCACCACCGTTTGCAGAAATCTATCCTATCATCAATTGGCGGATGGGCAAAGAAGAACATCTTGACGGCGGCATTGGGCTGCGCGTCGGAAAGAGAAAGGGATCCGATCCTCTCAAAGAGCCGCAGGGGCACTCCGGGGCCTACGACGCCCGGGACCGTTCGTTCCAGGGCGTAAACGTCGGCCGCGTGCTCGACCCATCGAGACAGCGCGTTTGTGACCGGCTTCGACAGGAAGCCCAGCAAAACAACGATGAGGACGAACACTGGGTAGCTTACAGGGTCCCCAATATCGCGGAGTTCCGGCGAACGGCCATGTCGCAACCGTTGGCGCTTCGGGCCGGTTATGCGCTCCCGGTACGGAGTTGAGTAGTGGCGGACCACCTGGTTCCCCAGTACGAAAAGGAGGTACAGCATACCGACTGGAGCCACAGCGCCAATCGCGACATCGATCCAGAGATGCCCGAGGGCGTAATGTCCCACTTCATGGGCGACCGCAAACAGGACTTCCTCGTCGTCGAAGTCACGAAGAAGATTGTCACTGAGAACGATTCGCTTCGATGGGCCCAGCCCGGTGACGTAGGCTCGTGGTTGCGGAGACCGACGGCTTGTCTTCTCCACCCGTACTGTCTCCAGGTTGACCCCGGAATTTTTGGAGATGCGAAAAATCTCCCGGCGTAACTGCGTATTTTGCAGGGGTGTGGTTTCAGACAGCATGTCACCATATATCGGCCCGAACACGGAGATTAGCAGGTTCACCGGAACGGCGCCCAATGCCAAAAACCACCACCAACGGGTGGGAAGCCCGCGAATAATCCGGTATGCCAGCACTGCGAGGACTGGAACAACCACCGCGGTGAGGGCGAGGTGCAAGACATCTTCTCCCAGCCACTCCAACGGCTTGGTCACCACCTGTCCATACGCCCTCTCTACCAGGAAGTTCAGGAAGTTGAAGGGAATCAGCATCAGGTGCAGGGCGCCGGTGACAATGGCGAAGAAGGCGAGGTCCACCAGGCATGGCTTCGCCATGCCTCGCCCAAGAAACCTCCTGAGTATTGCGGCCCGCCCGTTGAAGATCAGCGCCCCCAGCCATGCGAGGGTGACGATCATCTTGACGCAGTATAGCCGCACTTGCGCGTTGGTGAGGTCCTTTCCCTCCTGTCGCCAAAGGAGGTCCCGAGAGTAGGAGGGGACGATCCCATTCCCGGTCTTTGCGGCGAGCGGAGGAAACGATGTCGCGAGGAATAGGAGGAATAGAAGGAGGAGCTTGCGCGTCGCAAGAACGTGCCCGATCAAACTGAAGGATGAGCCGAGACGTTGCGGCCGAGCGCGATGCGGGAGTGGGAGTCCAGTCGCCATCGATCCCTACCCGGGTGGCTTGATGTTGAGAATCATCTCGACGGCTCGCATGATCTCCTGAACGCTCATCGGCTTCCGCAAGAAGTAGGTGCCCTGCGAGGTTCCCTCCGCGATCATCTCTTCGGGGGCCGCGCCGGTAATCAGCAGAATCGGGATGCCCGGATTTGTCTCGCGAATGCGGCGAGTCAAATCCACCCCCGACATCCCCGGCATCTGGATGTCGGAAATGACGAGATCAAAATGCGCCTTCTCCAACTCTGTCAGCGCTTCTTCTCCACTCCCGACCGAGGTGACCGCCAGATCATAATTCTCAAGGACTGATGTGAAATACTCACGAATCATCCTCTCATCATCAACAATTAGAACGGATTTCTCCGACATTAATTACCCCCCAGTACGCCACTGCTCAGCAAAAGTATGCCAGCAGGGCCAAGAATGACTAACAACAACGATGGGAAAATGCACAAAACCAGGGGAATCAACATCTTCACAGGAAGTTTGGCAGCCATCTCTCTCAGTTCCTGCGTGCGCCGTCGCCGGATCTCTTTGGCCTGAATTTTGAGGGCTTGGCCGATGCTCGTGCCGAGTTGCTCCGACTGATTGATTGCCGCGAGCAAGAGCGATAAATCCTCGAGTCTCGCACGCGTTGCCATATCCCGAAACGATTCTGACCGTGACTTGCCGTGGTTGATCTCATTAAGCACCAAGGTCATTTCGTCTGTAAGAGAGCCTTTGGTCTTCTCAATCGCGCGCCCCAGGGCGCCGTCAAACCCGATCCCGGCGTCCATGCTGAGAATGATCAGGTCGAGGATATCCGGTAGCGCCACCTTCATGTCCAGCCGCCGCTGCCTGACCAGTTTCTTGATCCACAACGTGGGCGCCGTCCACCCCATCATGGCGACGACAACCGTTAGCATCAGCGGGGCTGAGGGGTTGAGCTTGGAGATAGGCGCTGCGAGGACCAGCGGGATGATAAACCCGATTGCTCCTCCCAGGAGTTTTACGCCCAGGAATTCCACCGGGCCCAACCCGTGAGGGTTCCCTGCTCGCGTGAGATCGTTCTGGACATTGGGGATCGTGGGGACGTATTGCGATAGAGGGGCCCCCAGTCGAGCAAGCATAGTGAGAATGGCCTTCAGAACCGGTTCGCGCGCTTTGCGGGGAGCATCGAACAGAGACGACATAACTGGAACGGACCTGCTCCCTCCGTTCGGCTCAAAGTCATCGAGCCGGTTCTGGATAAGTTGCACGGGTGTTTTGTGGAAGGCACCCATGATAATCAGGCCCACCGCAAAGACCCACAATATGATCACTGGCCAAATCATTTCTTTCCGTTACCTACAGCTTTACATTGAGGATCTTCCGCACCAAGGTCCACCCAACAACCATCAACCCGATTGCTATCTTGAGTACTATCTGTCCTTTCGGGTCGTAGAACAGCACATTGGCGTATCTGCGGTTAATAAAGGTTAGCCCGATGACCAAGGCAACAGGCAACGACGTCAATACAATGCCGCTAAGTTTCCCCTGGGCCGTCATGGCCTTGATTTCGTCACGGAGAGCGTTGCGGCCGCGAATTGTCTCTGCAATATTCTCCAGGATGCCAGTGACACTCCCCCCGCTTTCCATCTGCGTGGTGACCGCCGAGATCATCATGTCATATTCATAGCTCTGGACGCGTTCCCCGAGGCTCTGCAGGGCGCTCTGGAAGGACATGCCCATCTCCACGTTGAAGGCTACGTGTTGGAATTCCTCGGAGATGGGGTCGGGCAACTGTTCGGACGCTACGCGAATGCCCTGCATAAACCCGTAACCAGCCTGCATGGAGGTGCCGATGAGAATCAGAGCATCGGCCAGTTGACGCTCCAGAATCAACTTGCGGCGTCCGGCGAGCGCCCTCACGACAAGCAGGGGAATCAGGAGCCCCACCGCACACCCCAGCAAGCTGAAGAACCAATTGCGCGTGGTGATCGCGCCAACGGCAAACAGGAACGCGGTCGTCATGGCGACGAACGCGACGAACTCCTGAGGCGTCACGTTCAGACCCGACGCAGCCAACGAGCGCGCCAGCGGCGCCAACAGCTTGCTCTTCCCGAGCCAGGCTTGTAGCGACGGGAGCGGTATTTTCACCTGCTCCGTTTCCGGCGGTGCGTTCTCGAACCCAGCCACGTGGGCGTCGAGGTTGCGCATCCGTAGCTCCCATTCACGGCGCTCGCCGAAATAGAAGCGCTGGAGGAGAATCGTCCCAATGATTCCCACCGCAAACACGCTCACGGATATGGCAACAGTCATATTGATGTTCCCGGCAAGTTGGGCTTTCCCCTCGGAATGGACCTATGTCTTCTCCGGCCTGAATACGGATAAATCCGGGGGATCGACATTACAGTAACGCATCTTGTCAACGCATCGCGGGACAATGCCCGTGGGCACATACTTCCCATGCACTTCATCGCTCTTGTCCACAATCTGCTCGAACGTAAAAATGTCCTGGAGAACAATCTGCTCATCGTCCAGTCCCATGATCTCAGTAATGTACGTGATTTTCCTGGACCCGTCACTGAAGCGGTTCTGGTGGACGATCAAATCGATGGCCGAAGCAATCTGACGCTGAATGGACCGCGAAGGCAGGTCCAGCCCCGCCATCATTACCATCGTCTCCATCCGATGGAGCGTGTCGCGTGGTGAGTTGGAGTGGACGGTGCTGAGAGACCCCCGGTGCCCGGTGAGCATGGCCTGGAGCATGTCCAACGTCTCTCCTCCGCGCACCTCTCCCACCACGATTCGATCCGGTCTCATCCGCAGCGCATTGCGGACCATGTCCCGAATGGTGACTTCGCCCCGCCCCTCAACGTTGGCGGGACGGGCTTCCATCCCCACCCGGTTTCTCAGGTCCACCTGCAGTTCAGCCGTGTCCTCGATGGTGATCACGCGCTCGCGGGGATCGATGAACGATGACAAGATGTTGAGCGTCGTCGTCTTCCCGCTGCCAGTGCCGCCCGAGATGATGATGTTCAGTCGCGCCCTCACACAGGCATCAAGAAAACTGAGAATCTGCGGCGTCACGGTTCCCTTGTCGAGGAGATCGTTCTTGGTGAGGGCCACTTTGCCGAATTTGCGGATCGTTAGCGACGGTCCGGTGACCGCAACGGGTGGAACGACTGCGTTGATGCGGGAACCGTCGGGAAGCCGCGCGTCCACCATGGGAGAGCTTTCATCTACACGACGCCCAACCCCGGAAAGAATCTGTTGCAGAATCCGCATGATATGTTGGTCGTTGTCAAAGGCCTTGTTAGTCTCAGCGAAGCGCCCTTCTCGCTCAACAATGACGCAGTCAGGGCCATTGACCATCACCTCGCTGACCAGCGGATCGTCCAGCAGCGATTGCAGGGGGCCATATCCGAAGATCTCATGAATGACGTCAGAAATGAGTTGATTACGGACGCGCGGGGTTGGCACCACCCCCTCGCTCGTGGCTAAGGGGCCAATGAGATCTCGCACCCGATCGGCCACCCACTCGGCGTCTGGGCGTGTGCTGCGGCCTTCCAGCTCCTTCAGAATTGCCTGATGAATCCTTGAGCGGAGCCGAAGAAGCGACTGCGGGTGAGCATCTCCGATGAGATGCTCACTGTGATGCCGGGCATCAACGTCCAGCGGTTTGGCGTGTTTGTCGCTCATCGGCCCGGAAACCAATCCAGTCACTGAAGTTATAGGACACAACCTTGAGAGAGTGGGGTCTGTAGCGCGAGATCCTCCGCTCTTTCATTCCGACGCGTCGGAACGGCTCGGACGCGTATTATACGTTCTCAGGCACGCTCTGACTTTGGCAATATGGCAGGCAGCGGGAACCAGGACAACGACCCACGGAGTCTCTCCCCCTCAATCATCAGCCAAAAAGGGAGAACTTCTTCTTTGCCTGCGGGATCTCTTCCTCAGGGACATCCGCCAGTTTCCGCGCAAGCGCTCGGAAGCTCTGCGCAACCGGGTTGGCGGGTTGGCTCAACACGATGGGCGACCCCATGTTGACGCTCTGCACAACCACTCGGCCATCGTTAGGCACGTAGGCCCACACGGGATAGTCGAGTATCCGCATCAGGTCCTCCTCGGTAATGATTCCCTTCGCCGCCGAACGGTTGATGATAAGCTTCAGTTTCTCTTTGCCGCAGACTTCGTTGGCGAGGGCGCGCAGTAGCGCCTGGGTCTCACGGAGGGTGATGAGGTCCCATGCCATGGTAATGACCAGCACCAGGTCGACCTCTGCGAGGATGTTAAGTTGGCTTCCCATCATCAACGGGAAATCTGCCAGAACGTAGTCGTAGTTCGCCTTCAGTATCTCAAGTATGCGACTGACGAAACGCGTCTCGAATACCGGAAACTGGATGAATTGCGGCTGGGGAGATCCCACGTAAATGTCGATTCCCGATTCATGGGTGGAGCCGTAATCCCGCAACAACTCCATGTCCACTTCGTCAATTACGGGGATCAGATTGGCAATGCCCTGTTCGGGTTTGAGGTTCAGCATCAGCGCAACCGCACCGAAATGGAAGTCGACGATGGCGACGCTCTTGCCAATATCCTGGTGCAGGGCGACACCCACGTTAATCGCCGTTGTGGACTTCCCGACTCCGGACCGGGCACTGACCAGCGCGATCGTTTCGCTGCCGTGTGGCGATGGGGCATCAGTAACCTGCCGTCCGATTTTGCGTCCGGGCCGGTGCTGCATGATGTCCTGGATGCTTTCCGCAATAACTTCAATCTGAACCGGCTTGATGAGGTACTCCAAGACTCCTGCGCGGATGGCCCGTCTCAGCGCTGCAGGGTCTTTGCTCTCGGAGACGATGATGACGCCGGTGTAAACGTCCTCGAGGTTGATCTGTTGAGCGGTGTGGAATGCGTCGAGTTGACTCAGATCCCCGTCGATGAGAGCCAGGTCCGGCTGTTGATCGATAACCTTTCGCAGGGCGTCATGGGAGCTGGAAGCTCTTCCGACGATCTCGATCTTCCCCTGGTCAATATAATATCCGTCAAGGTCTTGGTAGGCCCTCAGGTCGGGGTGTGCGACCAATACAGTGATTTTTCCAGAACTCACGTTTTCACTTGTCATGTATCAGCGGGTACTCCATGTTGCCTCAAACCTGTCCGCGAACCCACTCCCGCTATGCTTTGATCCCTGAAAGGAAACCTCCGGAACCTTCGATCGCTGCTTCTACCACGCAGTAGTTTCGGTATTCCCGTTTTTCTACTTCTTGCGAACCTCGACGAACGTCCGTTCATTGCCGCGAATCACTTCCACTGTCTCCCGCGGCTCCTTCGGGACGGACGACGGTTGCGGCCTGGTGGCCGCCCTCCCCGACCACCCAGTGGCTGGCGGCGGCCCGAACGGCACGATGGAAGGTCTCCTCGCTGTGGTTGCAGGACGGTCGATTTTTTCCCTGCGCGAAGGCCACAGCACACCGCGTCCATCGGTGCCCTTGCTGGCAAAACGCGATTCATCCAGCCTGTTACGAATGGTCACTCGGATCGATCCCACCATCTGCGCCAGCGCAATCTGTTCCGCCTGTTCCGGGGTGACGCCAATGACAACCGTTGGCGGCCCGGAGGGCGCGCTGGGAGCCTCCGCGGGTTTGGTTCCTTCTCCCCGCTTTGCTGCCACGGGGGTGGATGGCGGCGCCAACCCGTCGATCACTGAGAGCACCGGTGCATTCTGGGCAATGGTCCGACTGAAGGCTTGCCCCGCTTCATTCGTTAGCGCGATCACGTCGACCTGATCCCCCGGATGAGCCAACTCGGGTTGGCCGGACAAGGCGCTCCCTGTCTGAATCGACAGGGCGCGCAATCCCTCCGGAATATGGAACGGGTACCCTGTGCCTGGGCTGACCACCAGCGGTACCTCAACATCTTCGGGACTGACTTCCTCACCAGATGCAATGTCCCTCAGTGTGACCCGACCAACTGTGCTCTGCAGCAGCCCCCTTTGCTTCTCAGTCCACTCCGGATGGTTAGAATCATCGGACTTTAGCATGTCCACCGTGACCACCTCGCCTGACACAATAGCTCGCGAGGCGAGGATAGCGGACCCTTCCGGTATGGGTGGCTTGACAGGTAGTTTACCAGATGGAGTTCGCTGGTGACGAACGTACCGATAGGTTGCCAGACCTGCAACAAGAGCCAGCATGAAGCCGACAATCAGTACAGGATTGACTCTGCGTAATCCCTGCATCATTGCTTGGTTCAACTCCTGGTTCGATGGTTACTGCGATATGGACGATACGGTTCTCACGGAACCGATCCACAAGTAGTCATGGCTTTACGACATTACTCACGCTTGCGACCTCATTCATTAGTTGTGCCCCCGCATCGGAGGTCGTCTCAGACCTGCTCGTTCATGTGATCCAATAATGGCATTTTCACGGGGAACTTCCTCCCAATGGTCGCCCCCCGTCGCCGTTGTTGAGACTTGGGAATGATGTTAACAAAATCGAGAGGGTATGTCAACTTCACCGCGTGAACTAAATCCACCGCCTGCTACCAGGGTAGTGTTGTTTTGGCTGTCCCAACCTCCCAGATTGACGGATTTGGGACTGATGAAGCGAAGATACCGCTCGCTGCGGACTCACAGAGTCCGATCACAGCGGAAGACCCGACGGGGGGTCCCGGATCTCTTCGGACTCTGTGAGTCCGCAGCAGACGCGCAACCACTGTCTCCCGGGCAAGTGGATCAGATGAAAACGAATCGGCGCACTACGGGCGGTTTCCGACGTGCCCACATTCGCATGAAGGGTCTCCCGTAGTAGGCGTATCGGAGATGACCCCTACCAGAAACCGCGAGGGGGCGATTCGCAATCTGAACGAGTAAGTAGGTCGTCACAAATCCTGTCCCCCCTTTCCGCCGAGGAGCCCGGCTTTCCTGAGAGCTTGCTCCGGTGTGAGTGCGTTCAGTTCCGCTCGGCATGCCTGCCGAAGGGGTTCCAG
>Ga0210015_1000503_pt1 | contig 40354 bp, 37 predicted proteins | sample CryGeymeta201522_FD_185471 | JGI IMG/M metagenome (GOLD analysis project Ga0210015, IMG submission 185471) | Groundwater microbial communities from Crystal Geyser aquifers in Utah, USA - Crystal Geyser metaG 2015-22 (SPAdes) (version 2) | ecosystem: Environmental > Aquatic > Deep subsurface >...
ACTTTGCCTACAGGCTTCCTTCAGATTCCACCTCGCGATGGACACCCTTGCCCTTGGCTAATGGTTCCCACTGCCAAGCCCATAGCGGACTTTCACCGCCAAGCTATCGCCCATGCCGGGCGCACACTAAAAGAAATAGCCCACCAGTATCTGGTGGGCTATTTCGAATTCTTATTAAATTCTATTCTAAGGCTCGTAGCGAATTAAGCGCTGCCGGATTTTGCGGCTCAAGCTTTAAAACCTGCTTAAGATCCTTGATCGCTTTGTCTTTATCACCGAGCTTCCTGTAAGCGACCTCGCGGCTAAGATACGCTTCGATCCATTTTGGACGTTCCTTGATCACAAGATCGAGTTCTTTTACGGCCTGCTTCAAATCGCCTTCCTGCAGCCTGATTAACGATATTCCAAAGTGGGCTTCCGGATTTTTCTTATCGATATTTATTGCCGTATTAAGGTCATCAATGGCGGCATTGGTGTTGCCGTTATTAAAATAAAGCCTGGCCCGATAAACAAACGCTGCTGCATCCCTGGGGCTGAGAAGAACAACTTTATCGAAACTATTTATCGCCCTTGGGAAATCGCCCTTAGCTTCAGCGATAGCCGTCTGCAGACTATAGTAGTCTATGGCCCTCGATCTTGCATAAATCAATCCGCCGATAGCCACTAAGACGATCACTGCAATTATGACCTTTTTTTTCACAAACAATTCACCTCTTCTAATCCATCTTAGATGGTTGCTTACATTTTAGCAAAAACCTGTTGCTCAGACTATGTGCGAAGTTTCCCAAAAGGGACCACTAAGCACCGCTGTCACGTGTTTTAGAATTCGCTCTTAGTATAACGCAGTTTTAATTATTATCCAACCATGTGGTTTCTCATTTTTATCGATATTTTAACAGTAACTTCCAGCTTCCGTAATAACCAATGCCTTACGCGTTTACTTCCAACATCCCTATCCGATAGTGCAGCTTTTGTGTCGGACAGTTTAAAAACCCTCTCTCCGGGTAAAAGCTAGTAGCTCGGGGTAGAACGGACCGCCCTGCAGGCGAGGCGTTATTAGCATACATGCTGGTAATAAGCCTGGTCTTGAGCAAATTTCAATTGGTTACCATCTAACCGAGCGAAGGGCGATCACTCAATTTAGAGAGTCAGCTTTGAGAGGAGATTATATGACAAGAAAGTTAGTTTTACTATGTGCAACCACACTACTCACACTATTACTATCGGGCTCATTGTTGGGGTCGCCGGCCATAGGCGCAACATATTCAAAACAAGAGATAATACCACAAAACAAAGCTGAATGGACCGATGCTAGGGAGGGGATATATGCGATTGATGTTGAAAAAGTGGTGATCGCCGATGATGGCCCAAATGTGGAGTTTACGGTAAAAGCCTATGACTCCTTTAATAAAAGCCTTCTTGCCAACCAGCACATTTGCTTTTTTATTGATACCGACCAGAACGCCGATACGGGTATCCCCGATCTTCCCGGGATAGAACGTCTTGTTGAGATAATTTATTTCGAGGAGAACGGCATCAGCAAACTCACTGCCACGGTACATGATGGTCATACAAAGTTTGGCGGATCGGAAGAGGTTACTCAAACCGCGGATGGCACAAGTATAATTGCCCGGATTCCGGCAAGTTTTCTCGGAAATATAACGAAGTTCAACTGGTCTATGTGCGTTTTTGATGACAGCACTTATAAGATTTTCGATTCGGTCCCCGATGACGGCTTTGCTACATATGAAATAGGTAGCGATGACAGCGGTGGTTCCGGTGGTGGCTCTGGCGGAGGCTCAGGTGGTTCCGGTGACGGCTCTGAAGATAATGGGTCTAAGGAATCAACAACCGTCGTTGAGGGCGATAAGGTAGAACCCACACATAACTCGGCTTCAACCAATTTCAACGATATCTGGTCGAGAGACTGGTTCTATGCGGATGTTATGTCTCTTGTTGATAGCAGCGTTGTAAACGGCTACAGCGATGGTAGCTTTAAGCCTCAAAACAACATAACCCGCGCGGAATTCTGTAAAATGATTCTCGCAGCGCTGGGCCAAGAACCGGATCCGAATGTGTTTCCGTCGTTCAACGATACGGTCTCACATTGGGCATCAGCCTACATAGAAAAGGCCAAAAAACTCGGCATAACCGACGGATACGCGGGCGACGTTTTCAAGCCGAACAATTATGTGACGCGGGCAGAGATATGCAAGATGATTTGTAACGCTAAAAACATGAACCTGAAGAGTACCCCAAGCGGCTTCACGGATTGCAGCGGGCATTGGGCGGATGGGTATATCTCAACGCTAAGAGAGACCGGCATTCTCTCCGGCTATACGGACGGCACATTCAGACCACAAAACCGCGCTACAAGGGCCGAAGCGTGTAAGATTATTTCTTTGATGCTGCATAATTAAAACACAAAAACACAAGATTTTAGGCACATACGGCTAGTGGCTCAGGGCGATTATGCTCCCCTGAGCCACTAGCCTTTTAATCTCCATGTTCCTTGTTTTCCTTGTTTTCTAAGAGCTTGTTAGAAATTAGAAGTCTGTTTGTAGCTTAAACCGCTCTTACTAAGAATTCCGAGCGCTTCCCGCACAGAGGAAACGATGCTGAGGAGATTGCCAAATGAGCTGAGCTTGCGCCTGAATTTTCCATTTAACCCTACGACCACAAGCCTCCCGTCGTTTTCTTCAATCTTATGCCGTGCCCACAGAATTGCGGCCAAACCACTGTTGTCTAAATAGTTCAGTTTCTTCACATCAACAATAAGTTTTTTGTTTCCTTCGTTAATAGTTTCAGCGATCTCATCCTTTAGAAGCTGAACCGAACAAATATCACACTCCCCGCCAGCAACGATCATGTCTACGTTGTTAACCATCATCCTCCGTATGCTTAAATCGTTCAATTGTTTTTCTTGCAACTATAAATCACCTCTGATAAAACTGTGCACAAAAATTTCCTTTTTATTTATAATTCCCGAAACGCCGAATGCAAAACATAAAATGTGAGCGGAGTCAGGAGTCAATGAACAATAAAAGGGCCGGTTTCTTTCAAACCGGCCCTTTTATTTGATAAATGCTATCGAGTTATGTTATTAGAGGCGCTCTTTTATGAGTGACTCTACAACCGAAGGATCTGCGAGGGTTGAGATATCGCCAAGCTCGCTAATCTCATTGTGGGCGATCTTTCTTAAAATCCTCCGCATAATCTTACCGCTTCTCGTTTTCGGAAGTCCCGGTGCGAATTGCATCTTATCGGGACTTGCGATCGGGCCAATGATGGTCCTTACGTGGGTTACCAGCTCTTTCTTAAGCTCAGGCGATGGCTTGAAGCCGTCTTTGAGTGTTACGTATGCGTAGATACCCTCGCCCTTAATGTCATGCGGGAATCCGACAACTGCGGCCTCGGCTACGGATGGGTGACTTACGAGAGCCGATTCCACCTCGGCCGTGCCGAGCCTGTGACCGGATACGTTGATAACATCGTCAATTCGTCCCGTGATCCAGAAGTCGCCGTCTCTGTCGACCCTTGCGCCGTCTCCCGTGAAGTACTTGCCTGGGAAGCGGCTGAAATATACTTCTTTAATTCTGGCGTTCTCAGGATCGCCATACGTACCGCGCAGCATTCCCGGCCACGGCTTATCGATTACCAGGTAGCCCTGCTCATCTACTGGGGCCGGTGAGCCGTCCTCTTTGACGACCTTTGGCTCGACGCCGAAGAACGGCCTTGTCGCCGAACCTGGTTTCAATGTCATTGCACCGGGTAGCGGTGTGATTAAGAAACCGCCGGTCTCTGTCTGCCAGTAGGTATCAACAATCGGGAGTTTACTTTTACCGACCTTATTGTAGTACCACATAAACGCTGCCGGGTTGATCGGCTCACCGACGGTTCCGAGAACCTTTAGTGATGAAAGATCGTATTTCTCAACCCAGCCGTCGCCTTCTTTCATGAGCGCCCTGATGGCCGTAGGGGCCGTGTAGAATATATTAACCTGATATTTGTCGATTATATCCCAAAATCTTCCCGCATCCGGATAGCTCGGGACACCTTCAAACATTATGCTTGTAGCGCCGCATGTCAGAGGTCCGTACACGACATAGCTGTGTCCGGTAACCCAACCGATATCTGCCGTGCAGAAGTGGGTCTGCTCTTCTTTATAATCAAAAGTCAACCTGAATGTAAGCGCTGTGTAGAGGGTGTAGCCGCCGGTTGTGTGAAGAACGCCTTTTGGCTTGCCGGTCGAGCCTGATGTGTAGAGGATGAAGAGTGGGTCTTCAGCATCCATGTGCTCCGGCTCGCAGTAGCTAGAGATATCGTTTGCGGCCATCTCTTCATGCCACCAGGTATCTCTTCCTTCCTTCATTTCGGTATCGCCGGCCCTGTTGACGACGATTACGCTCTGTATTGACGGGCACTGCTCAAGTGCGGCATCTGAATTCTTCTTAAGCGGTACTACCCTTCCGCCACGCATACCGTTGTCCGCTACGACGAGTACTTTCGCTTCGCAATCCTGGATCCTATCGCGTAAGGCCTGGGAACTAAATCCACCAAACACCACGCTGTGAATTGCGCCGATTCTTGCACATGCGAGCATCGCAATTGCAAGTTCCGGAATCATAGGAAGATAGAGAGATACTCTATCGCCTCTCTTTACACCTTTTTTCTTGAGAACATTTGCGAACCTGTTAACCTCACGATGGAGCTGCTGGTAGGTGTAAGTTTTGGATGTACCATCGTCGGCTTCCCAGATAATAGCCGCTTTGTTCTTTCTCCAGGTATCCAGATGCCTATCAAGGCAGTTGTATGAGGCGTTTAGCTTGCCACCCTGAAACCATTTGATATACGGCTTATTAAAATCGTAATCGAGGACCTTATCCCATTTCTTGAACCATGTGAGTTCTTTTTCCGCTATCTCGGCCCAGAACCCGTTTGGATCCTCAATCGACCTCTTGTAAAGAGCCTCATACTCTTCCATGCTCTTTATATAAGCGTTTGCGCTAAATTCCGGCCTTGGAGGGAGCACCATTTGATCCTCCTCAAGTACAGTCAGACCTGTCTGTTCCGTCATTCTTTAACCTCCCCTTAATTATCTCTCCCTACTTGTTAAGTAATGCTGGATTTCTCGGCCTTAAGGGAGCTGTCGATATACATAGCGATCATTTGTTTATCCCGCGGGCTTATCGTCGTAAACCGGATACCGATCCGGTACATTCGTGCAAGATTCCCGTGCTGAATGCAATAAGAGACCGAACCCGTCGCGCAGGCTTTTTCGCTGGCCTGCGGCAGGACGATTTCGATCTCGGCCTGCATGCCTTCCTGGATGGGGCTCGCCGCGTATACCAGTAGCCCCACTCCACCGCGCCCAATATCCTGCACGGCGATGCCTTTATAGATATTGCTCTTCCCTTCAAAACGAACCCGGTAGCTGATATCATCGGCGGACTTAATGCGGATTGCCCTCCTGCGCTTTAATATCTGTGCGCTCGCAATCGGGCTTAGCGCGAGGTATGCGCAATTGTCGGCCTGCTGTTTTATAACCACTCTGAGTGAACAAAGATCTCGCGTGGCCGGGATGAACATCATCGGGGTCGCGCCTTCCTCAACAAAGGGGAGGCGTACGTCTTCAATTGCACGGCAGAAGATAAGCGGCGTGTCGAGCGTCATTACAACAGTATACGGCAACGGCTCATCGGCATCGCTAAACTGCACGTCAACCTGCGTTCCGGGCTGCAGCAACTTCTTTATATACGGCCAGTCTATTAACTTAGCATCGTTTGGTGATTTCCCCATAATACTGGCTATCGGCATAGCTAGCCGGAACTTAAAACAAGCAGAACCAGCAACCGCTTTGTGAAGAGTTTACGCGGGGAAACCTCATCGACGACGTTGCAATTCCGGTCCTTAAGCGGCACGCCTAAACCCACCGTTTAAGTACTTACTTCCTGCCGAGCCGGATATTCGCCAACGGCCATGCATACTCGTATAGGTGCAGCCCTTTTGAGACAGCGATAATCTCCCCGTCATCTACGCCTATCTCGCTCGCCATAAACTCTTTCATCATCTGCAGACCCGCGAGGTTTGCCGGGAAGCCGCCCCATAAATCCCAGGAGCGAAAATACACATAGAAGTGAAGTTTGCCGTAGCGCACCCTTGTATCGACCTGACGCAGACACGGCGGATCTTCCAGATAAATGGAATTTGTATCGCAAACCGCCATACATGCCTGGTTGGTCATGAGACCGTCTTCTTTATACATGCGTATAACTTCGAAGAGCTGCGGTTCTAGAAATTCGCCGTACGTGTACTGCTCGTTCTCTTGCTTCTCGGAGGTCATAAGATATTTCAGATAATCCTGAACGTATTCCTCGGAAGCAGGTGGGATAAGACCGAGATGCGCCGGAATGTCGGGCACGAGCGGCTTGGTGCCCGGGTATTCTATTTGAATCGTGACGAAGTCAAGCTCTCTGCGCTTCGAGCCCTGGTAGCTCCCACGATCGATCTTGTATTCGAACCCATCATTAACAACCGCGTTGATCGCTTGGAACCAGGCATCGGGAATATCTCGTGCAGTAATTTGGGTGAGTTTCATTGACCCTCCTCGTAATCAGCTTGCCCCCTAGGGCCGCAAGCCCATAGTACCAATCATAGTATCAATGCCGTCTCGTATACACAATATGCCCATTCGGCGTATTTAGCTATCGCCGGCCATCCATTGCCTAGTTTTGCTAGCATAACAATAGCGATTTTTCAGGTGGTTCTATACAAAAGTGCATCTATCGTGGATAATATAAAAGTCCACTATATCTGAAATAACCACCAGATGATTATGGTCGGGTAACGGCAACCGCTTGCTGCCGTGAGTTGGACGAAAAAACCGGGGCACGGTGTACCGGTCACCTGGAGGTGAAAAGAATGGCTCAAGGTAAAGTAAAATGGTTTAGCAGCAAAAAGGGTTTCGGCTTTATTGAGCAAGAAAACGGCCCGGATTTATTTGTGCACCACAAGGCTATCCAGGGTGAAGGCTTTAAGAACCTGAACGAAGGCGATATCGTCGAGTACAGTGTCTCCAGCGGACCGAAGGGTGAGAATGCGATTGACGTGAAGATTATCTCACGCAGCGAACAGCCCTCAGAACACAGACCGAGGACAAGCAATGGTCGCGATAATCGTGATCAGGACAAACCGTTTAATAGAAGCATCGAAGACCAACTAAAAGCACTTCGCAAGAGCAGCAAGGAAAACCAGCAAGACCTCGCGAACAGACTAAAACGCCGCTAATATCAATTCACGGAATTGCGCTATAAAGATTGAAGGGCTCATCGTGAGCCCTTCAATCTTTTTTTAATATCGGTTTATATTCTTTTTATGCTTTCTCAAAATCGGCCTTGCCGGCTCCGCAAACCGGGCACACCCAGTCGTCGGGGATATCTTCAAACGCGGTTCCAGGTGCTATACCCGAATCGGGATCACCCACTTCGGGGTCGTATACATATCCGCACACCGTGCAAATATATTTATCCATGCGCTTCTCCAATGTCTTTGGTTCTTCTACAGGTTCTTCTTTGATATAGGTCGGCGCCGTCTTCGGAGCTGTCCCTCGTTTTACCTCGTGATAGTAGGCGTAGGTCATGGGCTCGGTATTACTCAACGCCTCGGCGTCGGTTATCTGGCCAAGGAAGATAGTATGGCTCCCGCAATCCAGGCTGCCGACGACCTTAGCCTCCAAATATCCCACGGTATCATCCACAAGAATCGGGGCCCCGTTTGTACCGAGTTTATAGTTCACACCCTTGAACTTATCCAGCTCCCTGCCCGATTTAAAGCCGAAGTTCCCGATAGTCGTCATCGGAACCTCTTTGGCCAGGATTGAAACGATGAACACCCCACTATCCGCGATGAACTCGTGGGTAAGATTCTGCTTGTTTATGCTAACCGCAATCGTGGGGGGCTCGGATGTTATCTGAACGACCGCGTTTGCGATCTGCCCGTTGAGCTTATCCCCTTTCTTCAAACTTACAACGTAAAGGCCGTAGCTTATCTTATATAAGACTTTGTTATCCATGATTCATTTCTCTCCTTTTCCGGGTCTTATACCTTTATACCGGACCGCGCCTCTTCATAAACAAGAGGGTCCTTGCTTGGTAATAATGAATTTAGCTAGATAATTCCCATTATCTAGCAGGCGCTAAACTTTACAGAGGTTTATCTTCTTTCCCAGTAGCTTCTATGACGTTTACAAGCAACTTCCCGGAAAACTCAATGCCCTTGAGATATGGATGCCCGATCACGTCACGCGGTGAGGGTGCCGTGCCCTCCGACCAGTTTTTCGACATAAGCCACACATTCGACTCCGGCGGACAGACCTTCAGATGATTTGCACTCGCTCTACCGAATTATGGTAATTTAAAACAATTTACCCCTAATTTTAAAGTCACCCGAGTTCAGCTTCCATTTCTTGCAGAAGCGCTCTATATCCTTTTTGACGCGCTCATGGGCTTTAAAGAACTCATACGCCTCATCCTTCATTTTTTCGCTCTCTCCCAGCGCAGACCTGGAATCGCGGTTGTCAGACTTCCTCTTTCCCTCAAACCGCGCCAGCTCATACTGAAACTCGCTAATCAAGACCAGGTTAGATTTAAGCGCGCGCAGATCATTCACCACGGACCGGTCGACAAGCTTGCTCTTAATCTGCGGCGCCTCATCCTCAACCACACCCAGCCCCCGGCTGTCACCTGTATTCGCCAGATCCTTCGCAATCGTCTCATCCAACCGCGAAAGCGCCTTAGCCTGCTCGACTAAAAAATTGAATTGAGCGATCTCATGCTGTCGCTCGACAATAACAAACGCAGCAATGCTATTTACCGCTAGAAAAAACAGGATGCTTATAGCAACCAATACTTTCTTCACCATAACACCCGTACCCCTATGAGTATCCGTCGTTTGACTAATTATACGCTATCAAGCAGGGGTTTCGTCTAGTGAATTCGAGAAATTTACCTAACCGCCTCTTCTATCGCCCGCAGAATTTCGGCCTCATCGATCGGGACTTCCTTGCCGGCGATAGAAATATACGATAGTGTTATCTTAGCGGCTGAACAGCTCTTTAATTTTAATGGTAAACTGAGCATTAGCTTCTAGAAACATCGTTAAGACCCTTACGCCTCATACCGATAATAATAAATAATGTAAAGAAGAGCTGGAGGTAATATGTCTAGGTTTGTGATTGATAGATTTAAGGGAAGGCCTGCCTTGGGCATAGTTGAAGCCAAATTTGCCAACGGCAGGGTCGCTGTAACCGGGCATGATGCCAAAGCCGTCCGGGAAATCAAGTTCATTATGAGCAAGCCACTTAGTGCACCACAATTTACCGCTTCTGGGACAACCGTTCTATCCATCAACATGGCTGACCTGCTTGAACCCGGCTCAGAGGAACACTTCATAGCGGTTATAAAGTCTCTTCCAGATTATGGGTTCTCAGCAAGACGGACAGACTAACATATCCGCTCCAATACCAACTCTTTAAAACTATTTGCCGTTGGAGGTTTCACCCTTGGTCAAAGAACTTAGCTGTGAAAAATGTGGTAAAACGTGGCGAGTACAGGTTCCTGTCGAGCTTAAAGCGAGAGTACAATCTTGCCAGGCTTGCGGTAAATTTAAGTTTCACCTCGAGCCGGCAAATCCAAAATATTCCAGTCTTAAAGGCATGCGATAACCATCTTGCCCCGGCTTAGACCAGAAGAAGATTCCTCCGAACCCCATCCGACTACCAAAAATAATAAAATCAATAACTTTGAATTGATAAGAAAGGCTGCAGATTGTATGCCTGAACTGCGGTGATATAATATCACGTTTTCAAAATAAGTCGATAATTTTATCCAGCATCGGCACGTTTCTTCACTTCTCGCTCTAACCTCTCCCCAAGCGCTTCTGCTGTAACATCTAGGTCATACTGGGCTTGCAGGCCGAGCCAGAACTCAGCAGAGGTGCCAAAGAACCTCGCAAGCCTCAGCGCGGTGTCTGCGGTAATGCTTCGTTTACCGAGAACGATCTCGTTTATCCTTCTCGCCGGCACACCGATGTTTATAGCTAACCTGTTCTGACTCATATCCATAGGCTTGAGAAACTCCTCTAAGAGTACTTCGCCGGGATGTACCGAATGTAGCTTTTTTTTCATGATACCCCTTTCTAATGGTAGTCTGTTATTTCGATTTCATAGGCATCCCCGCCCTGCCATACAAAACAGATACGCCACTGATCGTTAATTCTTATACTAAGCTGGCCTTCACGATCTCCTTTAAGCCGCTCTAATCTATTAGCGGGCGGAATTCGTAGATCATTAAGGTTCTTGGCGTTATTTATCATCCGTAGTTTTCGCAACGCAACCTGCTGAATATCCCGAGGTAGCTTGTTGGAGCCCTCCCGACTGTAGACCTTTTCAGTTTCTTTGTCCTTGAATGATTTTATCATCGGTTTTAATGTTATAACGTTACGCGTTAAACGTCAAACGTTAAAGCCAGCATAATGCAACCTCCCCGTCATAACAAAAACCGCAGCGACATTACTCGGACTCTACGGATTCTCAACCAAAACAAAAACCCCCGGCACTCTACCAAGGATCGGCTGTGGGCCCTGTAGGATTCGAACCTACGACCAAGGGATTATGAGTGGCTACAGTGGCTAAGAATAGCCTGAATGGTTTGTGTTTCAGTGCTCTGGCCTGCACATTTGAAGTGGCCATTATGCACTGGTTGTCGCCAAGAGAATGGCGTGATGTGGGTTCTGACCCCTTTTTGACCCCTCGAGTTTGAGCAAATCTTAACTGATGGAAGCGCTATGAAAGACAAGTGCTAAGTCCAGTCGTTAGCAAATGCAATCCCTTGGTCATGGTGTAACCTCGCTCCCTTTGTGTTGGCAGCTTGAGTGGAGCTCGATGATGATAAGAGATGCGAGAACATAACCTCGCTGAGGCCTAGAGCGCGCTAGAAATGAGCTTGGCTGATTTTCTTAGAGGCAGCGTGTGCAACCCCTACTTTTTTCTTCTTCGCCGGAGCCATGATCTTCTCGACCTCACTCTTGGGGATGCCCTTCTCTACTCTGGTGGCAACTTCTTTTCTGATTCTCTCGATATCTTCAGAGGAGATATCCAAATTCGGTCGTTTGTCTCTCATAATCCGAGAGCCCCTTTCAAATAATCGCGCCGGTCCTCAGCTAGGTACGGATATACTAAATCCTGTGTTATTGAATTGCAGTTATGGTACGCGAGTCTGGATCTAAAAGCAGCCTATAATCTTCTGCAATCCATTCGCCTATCGCTTCATAACGGTCGCGTTGTTTCATTTGAAGCAGCGCTTCTGGGCCACCATTTCTCATTATGGCCACATGGTCTATATACTCAGTAAATCGGCTATCAAAACCAAATTCTAGATAATTCCTGTAGCATCAAGTGTTTTTAGGTGGCAATATTCGTGCAATAATGTTCTTACTATTGATTCTACGACATCATTCAACCTATCAGCAAGAGCTTCATCAGCGCTTAGCCTCTTATAACGGCGCCGCAGCTCGGCAGGAAGCGGTTCATGCACGCTTAATTTCTCATAAAGGCTTCGCATCTTGTCACAATACCACGCGCAATCTGCCGCTAAATCGACGCCCTGTAGATAGATATTTGGTCGGCCGACGAGGATAAATCCATACGACGAGCCATCGTGGTAATCGCTGCTCTTAATCGTTATTCCAGTAAAGTCAGCGCCCCTTGCCTCTGCTACGGCTACAGCTTTCTCAATAGGGTCCTCGGATTTTGGTACACCCTTTATCGGGCCATATTCTACGCCATCGCTGTCTATGCTTTCTGTCACGATTACAATGTTGGTCATGATAGCTTTCTAACGATCTTTATCGACATAATCCTCGGTTTAAAGTTCACTAGTTACTTAGCACTTGACCCTCGTGTTTATTCTAGCAGAACAATTATATTGCTGCCTACACGCCGGAAAGCTTATCTGTTAGCGGAGCACAATAGCATTTGATCGACAATTAAGATTCCTTGTAAGAGCCTGTGCCATGCTCCTGTAACCTCTACGCCGACAGCCACCTGACCAGTAATCAGGTTTCCGTCAGATTTATCCCAGCAGTGTAAAAAGCCCCTGGTTTTGACTGCATTATTCGTATTAACGACGCTTCGTCGGTTCTTCACTTTCGTTCAGCTTCATGGCACGCACCTGACTAATGTATTAGCCTTTTCCGTTTGCGCTCAGTACCACAGCTTTTGACTGCAGCACCCAAAGGCGGTTTGAAACCTGTACCTGAATACCGATTTCGAGGGGCCTTCCCTCATCTCTTACAAAGCATGAATGAGTTGCGTCTTCACTCTCCTTTCAGTGCAATTCATTCTTCAGGACACACTTTTACGCTTACTTCTTTTTCACATCCAAGTAAATACGGTTCAGTCCAAACAACTCACGTTTAACTTGGAGGATTGATTGCTCTAAGTCATTTTCGCTTTCATAATCTACTCGCCTGAAAGCGCCTTGTTGCGTCCAAAAAATACTCAATTTTTCTCCCTTTTAACAAGTCGCTAATCACACTACGTTGCTGATTGAACAATATCGAATAGAGACCGCTGCATAACATCAGGCTTAAAAACGTCACCATCAACTATTAAGTCGTGACGTTCTAGCAATTCATCATTAACATAACAAAAGGATTGTGGGGGTGAAAAATCCGGCAAACACTCCCGAGGATCGATAGGATTCTCAAATAAACCTACTTGCCCTATTTCTATAGCAAAACCTTTTGCTTTCCCTGCATAATATTCGAAGAATTCGTTTTCTTGTATTCCAGCTAGATCTTTATATTTCAACCACAGGTTTTTAGGGGTGTCCTCATCAACCTGCCCCGGGAATATTGCACCAACGATTTTTTTAACCGGCATAGATGCGTATATGTAAATCATTTGGCAATCGACTTTAAATATGGCTTTTCTGAACTCATACTTTTTGTCGCCATCGATTATCTTCTCTACATATTTGGGCTTAATCGACAGTAAAACGCTCATCAATCCCACCTTTTTTCTTTATCTGTAAATAATTCTCATGGTTTATCTGTAGTATCGATTGGAGGGCTGTTGTTGATATTCCAATCTCCTGTAAATCATTGGGATTCAACCGATCCTTTAAATAAAAATGAAAACGAAATTTGATGATTGTAACAGGACTTTCTGTCATTTCATTTATTCCTGCCCTATCAAAAACCGTCCGTTTTCCTACAATGCGAATGACATCGTCTGAGCTCGCTATATCATAATAAACATCCTCGATAACCCCTAAGGCCGTTATTCCTGATTCCACTCTTGAACGATAGAACAGTAAGATATCACCATCGCTCATCTTCTTTACTCGCGGATGGCCGAGATATGCCTTTGTAATCGCATTCCCTTCGGCTAAGAGATCGCCACCGTACTCCAACAAAGACAGTTGTCTCGTTCCATAGTCGGGGAATAGTCGCGCATGGTATTCAGGCCAAATCGGTACTATAAATTTATTCACTTGTTCCCCGTCATAAAAGCTGGGGTAGAACTCCTTAGCGATTAGAGTAATTGGTTCTAGCTTCCTATCAGATATTGTCCTCTTAACAAAGACATCTTCATCGCCTTTCACCGTCTTTTTAACGGCTACTTTATGAAAGCCAAATTGTTCAATTAAGTCGACGAGTTCATCGTTTGTTTTTGAGAAATGTGTAAGATAGATTTCGTCTATACCTTTTTGGATAGCAAAATCGATCGACATCTTGATGAAAAGCTCACCAATTTTATATCCGACGTGTGTAACTTTTAGGGTAGATATCTTGATCCTAGGCTTTGCCGGCAAACTCGGCTCTGAATCTACTGATTCATTCTCGTCTTTATACATAAGAATCGCGCCTATCAACTCATTCTCGCGTTGATAAACCCACGCTTTCCTACCCTCTCGACTAATTTTTCCCCACCACTCCGAAAACTCGGGGTAGTCTTCTTTGAGTGAATCAAAAATCGGGTCCGATAAATCCAGATTATGTACGGGTAACTCCTCTAACGCGGGCGGTGCTAGAACTTCAACTCCCGTGAATTGTTTTTTGAAGTATTCAAAAGACTCGTCGATATTTAGAACGCGGTGCGCAATACCTAACCGCTCCGCTTTTTTTCGTATCCCTTTATCCTCGGTGATCAGAAAATCGACAGCATTCTTAAGGACGCAATAAAGCAAACTATTATCGATATAGTCGTTTATCTTAGTAGGCTCACCGACAATCGCTTGAAACTTATCGTCCTCTTTGGACTCGGGCGGACTCTCTAACCGCGGATACGTCTCAATTTTGGAGAGCAATATCTCCTTTTGATTACTATTGCGATTGCCTTCAATCTCTTTAATCGAGAGCGGGTGTATTAGAATCCTAACATCAGAATTGTGCAGAATCTTTAGCAATCCTTGCAGCGCATCAGGCACTAAAGATTGACTTTCTCTATGGATAAAGATATTCGTATCAATTAATATGCGCATAATTTTCAACCTGGGATTCGTTTATAAAAAGTATCCTAGATTATTTCGCTCATAAGGAGCGAATACCCTGCGAGCGTTCAAAACAAACAATGAAATCAATCATAAGGTTGGATGCTCTTGTGCGATAATTTTGAGTTGGCTATTACTTCTCACTTCTCAAAAACGTAACTTCAAAAGCCTTACACGGTCTGGCTTCTTGTAGTCGATTTGCAAATGCTAGGTCGTCGTTCATATCGTAATGTTGGAAAATATCTAGTCCTCGGTCTAGTGATATCTTCCAACCATGATTGGTTGTTATGCTGCGAGCATGGATACTATTTTGCTTCGCATAATCCCATGTTAAGTAAATGCCTATGGCCAAAGCGGATTCACTTATCTTCTGAAGGTTTTCTTCCTGCTGTTCGTGCTTAAACCCATCAGGATCTTTGGATGTAACGACGTGAACTTTCACCTCGTTCTCTTTTGGCTTAATCTTTGTGATTAACTCCAGAAGTTCCATAAGGTTACGGATTTGGTAAAACGCCCGAATATATGGGTCAACGATAGTAATCTTGGTGGCATCCTTAAGGTATGATCCAAACAGTGTCTCATATGAGATTCCTCTTTGGTTTTCTTGGAATACAAAGTGGCGCTCCTCTAGGGTTGGTATTTCAGTTGCCTGCGTTATGGTGCCAGGCGTTTCAGCAGTTACATGCTCATCCTCGACAATGGTTTCTCCCGCCCCAGTATCTCCATCTACGACAACTTCCTCGCCATCTGAACCATCGCCCACAATTCTGTAATAATAATTCGGATACTCTTCTTCCTCTAGGGTTTTTACCGCATGGGATTCACCGGACTTGCTTTCATAGACAAAGCGAACCTCGGCATACGTTGAATCAAGTCGCATGAGCTGGTCTTTGACTCGCTTTCGACCTTCAATGGCAATCTTAAGTATCTCCTCGATTTCTTCTGAAGATGCCTCACCTTGAGGATATAATATCTTCATCAAGCCAGAGAACGTCTTATTTATGCCATCTCTATCGCGTGTAGAAATGTCGGTGCATAGTGAGAAGTAGTCGTTGTAGCGATCTGAGTAATCATGGTTTCTCAGTGAGCGCAGGATTTCGGCAAGGTAATCAACCACAAAACCATACCCGTCGGAGAACATTTCGCCGCGAATAATATCGACTTCCCAGCCGGGAACGTAGAAATGAATACGATCCAGAAACGCCGAATCGTGATACTGCTCGGGAAGCTCATTGAATAAATCGGCGTGCTTAAGCATATACGGCACCGTATGTTGCGTGTTGCCGACAAAGACCATCGACGCCTCAGCCCCAAGCGTCTCAACACCACGAGAGAAGGATTTGTTTGCCATGTAGTTCTTTAAAATATCGACCAGAGCCTTGTCGGCTTTCTTTTTCCTACCCGCAAATTCATCGAAGGCAACGACATCCCAGTAACCGACCAGCCCTATCTTACCCGACGCGTTGTTCACAAAAAGCTTCGGTACCGAGACCTCGCCGCCCGAGATTAAGATACCGTGTGGAGAAAACTCCGAGTAAATGTGCGACTTGCCGGTGCCTTTTGGACCAAGTTCGATTAAGTTATAGTTGCGCTCACAATACGGAACGAGTCTGAGAAGTTGGCTCAGCTTACTGCGCCGTCCAAACATCTCCGGATTAAAACCGATGCTCTGAATTAGCAAGTCAATCCATTCATCAGTCGTAAACTGCTTACGGGCCTCTACATACGTATCAAAATCAAAATGCGATAGCTGGATTGGCTTTAATGTTGCGAGAATCCAGGGTGAGACATCTTTATCTTCCGTAAACTCATACTCGAGATCGGCTATACACCAAACGCCGCTAACCAGCAGTTTGGGATGGGCTTTAACTGTACCGGTATCAACCAACACCTGTTTAATGCCAAGATTGGCAAATTCAGCCTCATAGACGTCCCTTTTATCGTTCAAGGATACGCTAACTTTATCTATGACCTTGTGGCGGCCTTTCTCGCGTATCGTAGACCGGATGAGACCAGCTTCATTTCTGTGCACGTAGTGCTTCCGCAATATCTCTTTGACGGTTTCGATGCCGGTTTCTATCGTTGCCTCATCATTCGTAGCGCAGTATTGCCCTAAGAGGTATTCAAGAACATAGGTTGGAACAATAGCATTGCCCTTAACTGTTTTAACTAAATCCTTGCGAACGACAAGCCCCGGGAAATGTTCATTTATTTTTTGGTCTAACTCGCTCATGCCTCACCCGCCTTTACAGTATCTTTAAGCATCTAAAAATCAAAGTCGCTGGTAAATGATCTTCGCATCGTGTATCTGAGCGACTTGTACTCTTTATAATGTGTTGTTTCTCCCTGTTGCTCTTCCAGTTTTAAGATAACCTCCTGGCCGTTTACTTCATCAGCTTTTTGCGTCAGTACAAACTGCACCTTGAGTTCGCGCTCCCGTGGGTTTTCGGATGACAGATCAAAGGTAAGCTCATGACTGTCTGAGATCAGCTCATCAGCTTGCGTGTAAATGCCTGCTCGCAAACTCCTGAGCTGCACCTTATCGGTAGTTGCCTGCGTCTGGTAGAAAGCAACCGCGAGCTGCCCTGATGTAATAATCGTGCTCGCACCGCGCAGGATTTCGACTTCGACCATAGAAATATCGCTCTGTCGTTTTTTGTTAATCTTAATAACCGGAATAACCACTTCCTGTAGAGACGCTCCGCCGTGCACATACCGGCTGCCGGAGCCTTTTAAGCGAAGGCGATTGATAGATTTGGGAATCTGCACTTCCACGTCACCGGTAAGCCCCAGCTCTGCAGAGGTAAATCTGCGCAAACTGGAAACTTCCTTTAACCCCTTCCCGAGCACAAAGCGCCTGTCGCGGAAATTGATCTTTTCGCCTTCCGCATCGAGCCCCGAAAAATCACTCTCGTCGATTGCGCGGTTTTGATAGATAAACCCATGGTCTGCCGTTACCAGAAGATTGTTGGCATTAGCGCTAGTAAGCTTCTTAACCAACTTAATCAAATCTTGTAGGGTCTCCTCAACCGCTTCAAAAACCCGCTCTTCGGATTCGCGCTTGTCTCCGGTTACATCGATGCGATTGTGGTAGATGTAGACCACGTCGTAATCACGGATAAATATGCGACACTCATCCTTAGTCATAGCCATCAGCTCATCAGCTTTAATGGCTGTTGCTTTCTTGTCCATAGCTTGAGAAAGAATCTTGATACGATTTGGTCTGCCTTGTGAACTTTGCCCATCGACTAAGACAACTCCTGAATCGTTGTCTGCTAGGGATAGTTCTTTGTTCGGCAAGAGCGCCGCCATACCCAGTTGAGTGTAGGTCGGCAGCATCGCGAGCGCAGCCTCTAACTTTGCCTCAAATCGATCTTCCTTATTCATAAGGCGCAAGAATTCTTCACCTATCTCATAGCGCAGCGCATCCGAGACAATAACACAAACTTTGTTATCTTTACTTAAGAATGGGCGCACGTGGTACTCGAAGAAGTCTCGCTGCAACGGGATAGGTGTTGCGTCCCATTTATCAGTGGTATCTACAAAAGACTGCCAGCTATCATTTACTGGCAGAAGATAATTATTTGAATAATAATTCTCGACTTGCTCTGTGACAGGCCCCATCAATGAAGCCTGCGCTGCGCACCGTACATGGTAAATATATTTGCGATAGTGCTGGTCAAGCTTAAACAAGAAACTACTATACTGTTGAGCGCCATCAGTAATAGAATTCATGGACAATTTAACCTTACCGAGTATATGGAAGAATTGCGCCGCATGATCGATTGCCTGGTATAAATCCTTAAATTCATCGTACCAATGTCCCTGGCGTCTCTGACGAACCCAAAGCGCCACATCGCCTGCTGTAACAGTACGCTCGGCAACACTCTTTGCCAGGTCGCTAATGATTTTTCTATCAATCAATTCAAAATAGTCGAGGTCGATGAGGTCACGAAAATCGCGCTTGGCCAAATCCTGCTCGATTGCAAGCATATCCGCACACTCATCGGAAAGCATTTCGAAGGTGTCCTCATACTGGCGGCTATCCTTCCAGCGCTTTAAGAAGACAAGCGCATCACCCGTTAACCGGACTTCGCCTTCAACTCCCATGGAGTAGCAGGATTTGAAAAGCTCGATCACAAAATCTTGGACCCCCGGTGCAGAAGAGCTGTATCCGTAGTACCGGTTCATCTGTTGCCAGAGAAACACATCAAGCCCACAGCGACCGATGAGCTTGATCTTTTCCTCTTGACCGTCGGCCAACTCCGCCAATAGATTCTCAATAACTGCGTCCATGCGAGGCTCGGCACCCGCGCATATCGCCAGCATTTTCAAGCTGATTATGCCCTCCGTATCGTCTTTTTTTAAGAGGCGTTTCAAGGCGTCTTTGCGCTTTACAGCCTGGAAGAATTCGGCGTGCGCATTAACAACCCCATCAAACCTCGGGTCCAACTCCAACTCGCTTAGTAAGAGCGCCGTCTTGCCGGTGCGAAACTCGCCATGTGCAAGCTGCACATCCAACAGCCAGTTTTCAATATCGGCAGGTTGCACCCCTTCACGGTATAGCAAGAACCTGTCTTCCGGTTGTTCGCGAAGTATGCGGTATTTTACGCCAAACTCGTTGTTGGTCAGCTCTATTTTTTCGACCCCGGCAAGCTTCAGAGCGTCAAAATCCGAGCGTAACTCCCGGTTGGTGTCATTCCAAAAGACTATACGGTGCCGCTCAAATAATCTCTGTAAAGCCTGGGCTATTTGTTTATCCATACATGCTCCTAATGCTACTCTTCCTTGGCATCCAGACCGGGAACCTTCTTTAGCGCTAGTCCGAATTTAACGTAGTTGACCTTTACCCCATCATCGAGATCAATGTCAATTTGTTCGGTAGCCAAAGGATAGAGCACATCTCGCTCGTAGTCTTGCAATTCCTCAATCATCTTCTTAATGTTTTCAATCTCTTTAAGTGCCCTGGTCTTTTCCGCCTGTGAGGCTGAAGCGCTGATGTTTAGTCCTTCCATTTGATTCTTGCGCGCAACAAGTTTGCTGCGAAACTCGCGCAGGTAATCGTTGAGCACAACGCTTACCGTATCCGGACGGTAGCGATGCAAATATATAAGTGCGTTAAAACTGCCCTTAGGGCTTGAGAACAGCCAGTAAATCGGCCGCTTCTTGTAGCGCCTTACGTGATCGTTATAGAAATCTTTAAGGAAGTACTTGCGGATATCTTTGCCGAGGGCGCTTTCTATGAATTTGAGGTTGTCCTCATAGCGCTCGTCGCCAAAGGTTACACGCAAGAATTTTCTGAAACGCTCGGAAATATCGTCGGTAAACCAGTCACCGTCGAGAATGGGGATGACGTTGTCTGTGTCCGCTGGGAAGGTCGGCTCTGGAACTTGTTTTAGATAATCTTCGATCGTCTCGCCCTGGTTGGCTAGGATTAGGCCTGGTTTGTCCAGCGAGTAGCGTCCAAACATGCAACCAACTGCGTATGAGATGAATTCCTTCAAGGTATCTGCTTTTAGTAACGCTTCGAGTTCTTCGTCGCTTCTGTTGTTGCCGTATCGGTAGTGCGGGTTACAGGTTAGCGTGATTTCGTTTAGTGGTACTTCCGGCGTTAGTTCATCTTGTAAGCCGTAGGCTTCGATGAAGATGCGGTTGTTTTCTTCTTCCAGGCGCTGCATTTCTAGAGTTGTATTGAGCCAGTGAGCGCGAAGGTTGGTGTAGATTTCTTTGAGTGTTGGTTGGAGATGGGCAGGTTGGAGAAGTGGGAGCGCAGTGAAATCCCAGGATATTTCGTAGGAGTTCCAATCGGCGCGTGCTATATCAACGCATTTCCATGATATATCTCTAACAGTTCTCTTATCAAAAGGAATAACTACCGGGAGTGCTGCAATGTTATAGTTCTTAAAATGGAGGGTCGGATTCAGGATCTTTAAGAGTTCAAAGCACTGTTTGGTTGTTAAGAATGCAAGATGCTCATCTAGGTTATCGCCAAACAAGCATGGTCCTGCAGCATCAAAAATGAAACCTTCTGGGAGATAGCGAACACCAAAGCGTGAGGAACTTAAACCTGTCCAAGTGATACCCTCACGGAAATAAAAAGGTTCGTTGGATATTTTCCAACCAAGATTATCCCAGGTTAATTGCGGATAATTGACGAGCGTATTTTCTCTTATCTCATGACCATCGTTTTCCCAGTTCACAAAGTAATCAAAATTGCCGTACCATTTCCTAAAAGCGCCGCCTTTATTGTAGGGAATCCACTTAAAATCTTTATGCTTTTCATAGCTGTGTGCGTGTGGATAATAAGAATCCTTCGATTCCACCTCAAACCAAAAACGCAGAAACCGCTCATTATCACCGGTACGCATTCCAATTTTTGGTGTGGCAAAATCACCAAGGTACTTCGCCTCGCCAAAAAGATGCCATATTCGCTCACTCACCCAATATGCAATTGGCGAGCCGGGGATTTTTTTGAAGTCGGCAGCCGAGGCACGGAAGAACCACGCACAATTCGGGTTTTTGCATGCTTCCTGCAACGCGATAGTTTTATCCGCCTCACAGCTTCCCTCAATAAGTCGCAGAAACGTCCCTTTATAATCCAGATGATGTGCGTTTTCAATTACAAAGGATGTAGTGGAAACCACCTCACCCCCGATGCTGTCAAACGCCCGAGCACCAAGATGAGCCATCGAAAGAATGGTGTTGTTATTAAGTATGTTGGCACGCAGCTTTTCAAACGAAGATAAAAACATCCAGCTCTGCATCGTGATCATTGCAACCGAACCCTTTTTTACCGCCATATCAAGATTGCGCTCAATAAACATCGCAAACAGATCAGACTTACTATCTGTATAGTTATCCTGAGCGTAAGCTTTCAGCCTCCCATTCATTCCCTTACCGCCCATATATGGCGGATTAGCGACAACTACATGGTATTTCGGGCTGAGATAGTCCGCCTGTTTCAATACTTGCAGCACCTTGTCATTCGTCTTCGATAAGAACAGATTGCCGGCCACTTTCTTCACATCCAGCATCTGTATGGTATCCGCCGCATCGGTCACAGTAGGGCGAATAAGCGAGCCAAAATTATCCGCTTCTTCAAACTGGCGAAGAGTCGTGTATAGATTGGTTGTAAAGAGATCATGGCCGACCTCATCCATATAGGCCTTAAGCTCATCTGCTTCAAAATGGATGTTATCCAACACACAGATATTTGGCTGAATTCCCTTTCGGAAAAACTGGCGGTTTTTACTCCGAGCTTTCATGGTGAGTGCAAATGCAGCCAGCACCCCGGCACGCTCGTCTATCTCAATACCGTAAAGATTGTTGGTAAGAATCTTTTCTGGAATCTCGGAAGGCTCGTAGCCTTCCTCTTCGTAGATGGCATGGAGCAGGTCGAAGGCATAGACCAGCATATGCCCGCTACCGCAAGCCGGGTCGCAGATTTTGATTTCCTCCGGTGAAGTAACCTTTAAGAAGTCGGTTTCCGGCTGCTCTGGCTTGATATAGTAGTCCATCTGCTCTATCAAGCGAGAGCCCGGGCGATTGAGCATCCACAATCTACCAAGAGAGTTTTCCACCAGGTAGCGCACAATCCAATGCGGTGTGAACAGCTGTGTGGCGGCAGGAATATTTTCCGGTGTGATCTTCTTGTTCTTCTTTAAGCCCTCAAAGACCTCGTCTTTCTTTTCGGAGATATAAAACTGGTAGAGCCAGCCGATAACTTCAACATCTTCACACGCATCCGGGGTCATAGCCTCGCGGGTGTAGGTTAAAATTGATGTACCCGAAAGAAGGTCATCGGGCATTAATAGCTCGGTATAATCATCTATCTTCTCAAATAGAAACTTCATCGTTGTGTGGTAATAATTACAAGCGGCAACAATAAGCAAGCGGTATGCTTCTTGCTGAGGGTCACGGCTAGGGGTCATGCCGTTAAGTAACGCGAACACTTGTTGTCTGATTTTATCCGGCACTATCTCTTCATCAATGTGCCCCATCTTAGCCTCAGCAAGTATCTCTGGCTGGAACTGCCCTTCAGCCGGTGATACAATACCGATGCGGGTGTAGCGATTTACATCCATAAAGCGCAACGCGCAAAACCGGTTAAACCAGGTGTAAGCAACCTTTTCAACAACCTGTTCGTTTGATGTTTTGCGAAGCTGCTCCTCTAAATCACGGACAGCACGCGAACACTCGCGCCTAGCTGTGCTTTCAGAAGCAAGAACAAATTCCATTTTAACCGTCACCTGATCGATTAGGTAACGCCTGGCATATTGAGCAAATTTTTTTAGTTTAGCTGTCTCCATACGTTAATCCAGTTCATCCTATACACGATTCTAAACACGGCTATACACTTTTATGCGCCTTTTATGCGTCAGGCGCATAAATACGCGGCGGGCGCATAAATTAACGTTTACGCTTGTAAATAGCACTCTTTCGCTCACCTATTAGTCTGATATGATCGCGCTTTTTAAGTTTACTAAGAAGTTTATACGCCTGGTTATGGGTTATTCGGCATAACTCCATAACTTCTGCCCGTTTAATAGACCCGTGTTTATCAATATAGTTCAAGACCATCTGTTCCTGCTGAATCGGATCGAAACCCGCTTGCCTGACATAGGCTGCCTTTTGGCCAGCTTTGCTATACATCTTGGCGCTCAGCGTATACGTTCGCCCTCGCCCGGTTCCATGCGCCTCAACCAACCCCGCCTCCATTAAACCTTCGAGCGCCGAGCGTGTTTCTTGCTCGGATTTCTGAGTAGAAGGCACAAGATCGGTTGTTGTCAGCCGTCGCTCCTCGCGAAGTCGAGACATGATAATAAGACTATCGAGCGGCATGGCCCTTTGGGTGCGCGCTTCCTGGTTAAGAACCAGCTTGAGAAACTCCATATCCGCTTCGGTATTGCTTACCCGCAGAACAACAGAGGTAGAATCGGAACGCCCATAATCTGGCGCAGGACGTCCGTAACGGAGCAATCCTTCAAATATCCGGTCAATACCTCGCCCCGTGCGCTCGGATAATCCTATTCTCTTGGTAATGTCGGCCAGCAGAGGATTACGCGGTCGCGGCTCGGTAACGAGCAAATTATCTATCGTTACACCTTCTACAAAACCGCCCGGATTAGAGATAGTCATCCCATCGTTTTCTATGCGAACATGAATAGCGCCAAGGCGGGAGTAGTCGCGATGCACTAGAGCATTTACGAATGCTTCGCGAAACGCGCGGCGATCAAAGTTAGGAACCGGAACTCTGAATAGACCGACTTCAAGCTCTTGCTCAACTACGCGAGCCTTAAAAAGTTGTTCGATTTCTTCAAACGTCTGCAACAACGGTTTACGGAAGAATTCGTTTACGCGAACATCCGTACCTTCTAAGACCTGAAACGCAACTTCATGAGACGGAACGCTTAACCGAAGCATTTCCTCACGTCCAAGAAATAGAAGGCCGGCTAACGTTGGGTGGCGTATGCCTTCAACCTGTGTTGTTAATCCCAGCGCACCATCCAGCTCTTCATCTGATAATGCCAGCAATGTTGCGTCCCCGCCGTAACGACGGATTGCTTGCCGCATGCGCTCGCGCTCAAGCGGGTTGAGCTCCTCGGCGTTTATTGATGTAAGCACTATTGCGGAGGGATCGGCAAGACCAAGTGTAGATTGCCGTTGCATAAACTCATGAGGATAAAATGGAATCGCCTCAGGTTTTCCGTTAGCCATCAGTCTTCTTCGCTGCAGCAAACCCTCGGAGGTCGATACAATTGCCTTTGATTTAGGAACGTGTATAGATGCCACTAATCCATTGTCCGAACTAATATTTTCGGCGGTGACCGCAAGCGATGGGTTGGTTTTGTTGGCAACCAAAGCTGTTAAGCCTACCGCATCTTGATGCTCCGGATGTAAGCCTGTTATTGTTCCATCATCTTCAACGCCCAGCAAAAGATAGCCGCCCTCAGTATTGGCGAGTGCGACAACGGCAACGATAAGCTCGCGATCGGATAATCGCTTCGTGTCGCTCTTAAATTCCATTGTAAGCGATTCGCCTTGCGCTATCAGTTGCTTTAACGATTCTTTATCCATATTTGTCAACAACCCCTAAATCTGTATCCGCTTACCGGCTTTGATCTCTTTTAACAGTGCGTCTCGCAGAGATTTCAGGTAGTCATCCACATCTGATTCATCCGCCAGCCATGCTTTGCCGAACGGAACCTTAATGGATTTATAGGCGATGTATTCAATAGGAGGTTTAGCATTTCCCGGTTGCTGAGCATCTGCTGCATATTTGCCGAGCTGTTCCAATAGTCTCGGGTACTCATCTTCCTCAAACGATCGAACCGTATCTCGAATAACCGCGATGAGCGTATTTTGTTCAATTCTGTCTGAAGCATCTTTAAAAGGCTCAGTAAGCTGGATTTGTTGATCAGGTGACAGCGACGCAAACTCATCCATAGTCTCTAATTTGGTTTTCAAATCGGTCAGAGATAGTTTAGCTACAGCTACTTCAGCGCTAAGCTGGCTGCTCGTTCTAGCCTGTAGCGCATCCACCAGCGCCTTTAGCTGCTGCATTTGGTTGCCCTTAAAGCAGAGTGGATCAGAAAGAATAGCTTGAATCTGCACCGCTTCAGCTCCTCCGACATAGGAGAGGTTCGGTTTCTGTTCCTCAATGCATATTCGCGCTGATTCGTAGATGCCTTTTTGGGGGCCGCTCATAAATGCGCGAATCGGATTGATGGTCTGCTCCTTCATGTTCAGCAAGTCGTCTTCTTGCTTCATGAGGTCATCCAGATACCAGGTGTATGACTTTCCGATACATTCTTTTATTCGGTCAATAACAGGATTTAGGGCGGTTAAAAATGGATATCGGCCTGCCTGGGCGGTTAATAGATCTAGCTCGTGCAGCAGTTCTTGGAATGACGCCCCCGTCTCTTTGCCCAGTGCTTTCGCTTCGCTTTCCTGGGATGGACCGTCAAAGAAATCGGCATAGAATTCCTTAAGTCGGCGAACCTGTGATGCAGAAAATTCTGTTTGCGGTGTTAAAATAACATTGCCGGAACCGGCTGTATTGCGCAAAGCGCGCTCCAGGTCGGCACCTTCAAGAATATTACTATCAACACTCACCTCGATTTTGCCCCTGGCGCAGAGTTTTGCAAGTATGCAAAGTATTGCCGCATAATACCAGCCGTAAGGCTTACGTTCAAATCTTTCAACCAGAGTTTTTAGCGTTGTTTTTAAACCGTTCCTATAGTTGCCTTGAATAAATCCCGACATATCTTGTTCGGCCTCAGAAAGCGTTGCTGTATCGGTCCCGAATAAGCCTTCTTCGGAATGTTTTAGGCATGTAGCGATATCATTCTCGGTGTAGGTAATACCTCGTAGCATTTTCAGATTTGGATACGTCCGCTGAATCAGCTCGTGAAACCCTTGGATGATTCTTGTCTGCGCGTCTTGGCTGCCGATCTCAACCTCGCTACCTGCTATAAACAGTTTCGCTTGCCCGATAAGACTTTGGGTGCGTTGCTGAATTTCGGCGCGCCGTTCGTCGTTTAGCGCGCTTTTGTTGTGCAAAATCATTTTCACGGTATCTTGCTGGGTTATTGACGTATGCTGACGCGTATATTTAGCTGTCTTTTTGTACATTTGGATGTCGCTTACAAGCCGGGCATCGAGCGGCATGACAATCATTAGTTCGTCGCGTCCCATGTTTTGCATACGAAGCATTTCCTCATTACCGGCATGCTCATAAAATGGGCTAATGATATGTATTGTCAGCTCACGTTCACGCCCGTGAATCCGATCGTCGAGCTTTCGCGAATACGGATAGTCTTGACCGTTATCGATAAAACGAATTTTGTTGCTTTTTATGATATAATCAAAAACTATGCTTTCCAGTTCATCCGTAACATCGGATGTTTCTATATCCGTAGATTTGATTTCCTCCTCGACATCCTTTTCCTCATCAGTCAAATATTCATATTGGTCTACATTGCGTTGTATATAGGTTTGCTGTTCCAAAAGGTTAAGCGCTTCCTCAACCTGTTTGCGTAACTCCGGCATGTCCTGGTTAAACTTGTCCAGCATCAACACACACAGATTGCGAACAGTGGCTTTAAATTCTCTAACATATTTAACAAGAAACAATGCTTTTAGAAGGCGAACAGCAAACTTATTATCGAGCTGCTGCTCTGCCTTCAGTATGGAACTCTGAATGTTTGCTTTCAGCGCGGTGCGAATACCTTCAAACATCAGATCAAATGGGGCGAGCTGGCCAATATCATGATCTCCAATATGAACAGCGACCTGTTGAAAAACACCGAGCATCGAACGCTCACCGACGGAGCTATGCTTTCCCTCAAACGCATTATGTTGCGACAGATTCTGTATTGCGGACTGAAAGAGTACGTACTGGTATGGGATAAACGGATAGCTACTAATAAAATGTTCGCGATCTTTAAAGTTGCGATAGGTCTGCGATCCATCGGCAAAATCGAACAGCGTTTTAAAATTGTTAACCTGCTCATTATGGATATGCGAGAGTACGGCGATACTTTCATCGTTCTTCAGTAAGAGACGCTTCTGGATTACTTCCGCAGCATTTATGCTAGTAAGCTTCATGCGAATTCGAAAACGATCCTGAATCTTGTAGAAATCATTGCCCTGCTGTTTTCCCATCTCGCCGATAACGGTATCCATATCTTCCTGGGCAGTGACGACGACCCAGGCACGCCCTTGGCATTTAGTTGCCAGACTTTCGGCAATCGTCTGCAGGTTTAGCATCAGCTTTACATTACCTGCTATGTATTGCCCAACCTCATCGACAAAGAAGTTTAGACGGAATTCAGGCCCTTTTTGATCTATATATACCTTAACCTGTTCAGCGAAATCCTCGATAGATACGCGATATTCACTCCGGTATTTATCCAGAATTCCGAGAGCAATTTCCTGTGGACTGCCGGTTACTTTAGCATATGCTCGCGCTACATTTTCGGATTCGAGAAGCGCCTGCTCGCGACCCTTATGCCAGTCTGTGCCCGAAATATCTTTATATGCGGTCTTAAACTCATCGTAAAGGCCTCGGCTATCGAGATCGCGCTCGAATCGGGCAATGTGCCCCTGCTTACCATAGTAGCCACGCATTTCATCGAATACTTTTACGAAAACCGCAAGCAGTGCATCTGTCTGAGTTTTGCTGATGACATCCGCTTTTTGATCAATATTAAAAAGAATGCTTTGTGATGGAATGGCTACAGCTCTTTTAAGTTCAGCCTGAAGGATTGTATTATCGATGCACTTAGGTAGAAACAGGTCGAGAGCCAGTATGCCATCAATTGGACGATTCTCAATCAATATGGCCAGCATTTTGAGCAAATGCGATTTACCTGAGCCAAAGAAACCGGAGATCCATACACCGTTTATCCCTTTAAGTTCATTGTAGGCATCAAGAAACGCATCGAGACGTTTCTCCAGTTCATTAGTGAGCACGTACTCCTCAAGCTCCAGTTGAAGACTCGCTGCATCATCCGCTTTTATAACGCCTTCAATATTGCGATCAACCGGCTTTTCAAATATCGTCCGTAACTTCATTGAGCGCCCCTCTTCTATACTTCGTAATGATAGATGTTGAAAGCCCGATAATACTTGTCATCCTGGAGCTTGCCGAATAAATCAAGCGAAGCTCCGGATTCTAGCGAGTGGGTATAGTCGCCGGGGAAAAACATGACTGTTGGTTTTTCCTTAGCCGTACTCTGCAAATTATTTAGGACATTATGAGATCGAATATACGGAAAGACTTCGCCGACACCTGATATAAACATAACATCATAGTCAGATTCCCTAATCATTCCGGCAATGGCCGGTATCAGATGAGCCTCAGGGTCGAGAACGCTCTGCAATAGTTCTTTTAATTCATCTTTGGTTCTTGTCTCTTCTGTTTCCAGTATTCGCTCAAAGATACCTCGTTCTTTTAAAAGCGTTATCGAAAGATCATAAAGATTTATGCTGAGTACCTGGATACCTGATTGTTTTAATTTATTGGTTAGTCGCTTCTCGGTCTTTTCCATTTCAACAGCCTCTTTGGGATCAAACGGACAAATAAAGAAGGGCACCTCATTGCCCAACCCCTGCTTTTTTAAAAAGCGCTGGCTACTAATCACGTTTTGAAGGTGCTCAAATCGCTCTTGCATTGGCCGAGTGCTCATATCTTTTCCTATCTAAACCACTCCTTTAAGCTCTGATTCCATCGTCGGATATATCAGAAGATCTTCAGGTGTGGTTTGACTAATGGTTCTTATGAAGCGTGGTGTGAGTATTACTGCGTTTATTGTCTTACCTGAGGTTAGCAAATCTGCCTCTCGAAGTATTTTAAACAAAACTTGCCGCATTTTTTGCCTACTTAGGGCTGTGATTTTGTCAACTTCTTCATGCCACTCCGCTTTCTTATTGAAAAATGCATCAAAGTCCTCGTTGTTAAGGTCATACCTTAGAGTTAGAAACCGCTCCCTAATGACCTCGACTGCAAACTCACGAATAAATTTGTACCGACGACAAACAGCTAGCCACAGTAGATAGCCTTGTTCTTGAGCTGTCCCATCTATAAGAAGATCGAGTTCGTTTTTCGTGAGTGTTTGAAGCCGAATGCTGATTTCTCTATAGTTTCGTTTCGTAGTGCTAGTAGTCCTAGCTTGTAGCACATTATTTTCAAGGACTGTTTTGTAGACTTCATTCCAATCGTTTGTATTAGCATATAGCTCAGCGATTCTAAGTGACTCCTGGCGGAATAACCCACCCGTTGTAAACGACATGCGATATTTTTCCGGTTTCATTAAGCACAGAACCTTCTTAAATATTTAAATTCAATAAACAAAAACTGGTAATTCACTACGGTTTGGTGCGGTTTCCTATATAATACACTACTCTACGGTCGTATACATATGGAAATGCTGTTGATTCTGCGCAAAACGCAGCGCATACCGATGCGTTGCCTTGAATTACGATTCAAACTCATCGGAATCCGCTTCACTAATAATACTGAAAGGCTCGTTTCGCTCAAAAGAATAAAAAAGAGGGCCCAAAAAACCAGACCCTCTGCCCTATTTCGCATTTAATTTATTATATAGCGATGCGAATTGAGAGAGCCCTGTCAGGCATCACTAAGTAATTTCCCTAACACCTATGGCACCTGTTAGCAATATGTTAGCAAAATGCAAAAAACCACCAGATATCCTCTAGTGGTTTCTCTAAATTGCCTGATTACGTAGTGGGCCCTGTAGGATTCGAACCTACGACCAAGGGATTATGAGTCCCCTGCTCTACCAGCTGAGCTAAGGGCCCGTCTTTAATTAAAAATCTCAGCTTTGCATCAAGCTGAGAGCTTCACCGAACTCCTTTAAGTTATCTTCAAAAATCAATATCTCTCCGAAATTCAGCATCTAAACTTTAGCAAGTATGACGGGGAAAATCAAGTGCGGAAAGCCTGCTGCCCCAAGCGTGCAAGTCACAAGCCGGGTTAGCGTAACTCCAGCATGATTCGCGGTCTACGGTCTATCTACTGTAACGATTAGTTAAAATAATTTCATCGTGGTAAACATTGACACAACTAATGCGGATTAAAGCTGTCGGAGAAATGCAAGGAGTACGGTGGTCTAGACCATAGGAACCTGTTGTCGTTGCTCCTGGTCTTTGGCTGATTCTTTGAGTTTTACCAGGCGCACGACGGTGCCTTCCTGGTGTTCTGTGATACTTACTTCGTCCATTAGTGCGGTCATGAGAAATATCCCCCTGCCCCGATGACTCGGACGACCGTTAGTGACGGGTAGTCTCGCTTTGAAGACACCCTCATCGGCAACCTCGATCAGTATTTTGTCCGGGTCACATTCGATAACCAGGTGGATAAAATTCTCTTCTCCATGGGGCGACCCATGCTCGATTGCATTCGCCGCTGCCTCGCTGACCGCTACCTTCATCTGATAGATATCGGTCTCGCCAAAGCCGCATTCTTCGGCAACCTCTTCGACTTCTTGCCGGATCAGGGACAAATTCTTCCTGTGGCTCTTGATATCCAGCCTTCTCTTTACATGATGGTTATTCATTCCCACTTGGACGCTCTCCTGTCATACTTGCCAGTGCCTCATCAACAGAGGAATACAGCGAAAACGCCTCCGCGAGCTTAGTAATTCCAACTATCTCGAGTATTTTTATGACGTTCTCGTTGGTCACAACCAGGCCGACCTTTCCACCTAGCGGACCGCTTCTTTGGATACTCAAAATAATCAGCGCAATACCGGCACTATCTATATAACTGACATCAGAAAAATCCAGAATAACGGATGCATGGCCTTCATTTATAAACGCCATTATTTTGCTCTCAAGCTCAGGGACAACATAGTGGTCGATTTCACCGTCAACATCTATAATTGGAATTCGGCCAGGTAATACCTGTACTTCCAAGTTAGCCTCCCCTTCCTCAGTGTTACCGCGCCATAGTATTGCGATCCAGCCGATCACGAGTACGCGCTCCAGTCTCATCCACTAAATCGCGTTTAGTCACCTGAAACATCCTTAAGGATAATACTCTTTCTTACCAATTAAAAGACCAATAAAAACGTGATTGTCCATGGTCACCGGTCGTCCTAAAACCGCAAGCAACTGGATTATGCAGCATTATGTTCCCAAATTGCCTGCAAATTAAGCATGCCATGTCTTGTCGCAACCAGGCGCATAGAGCCTTAGCTTATAATATTAGTATCTAAGTATAGCAAAAAAACGGTGGCAAAAATATGCCGGAGTTTCGTCCAAAAGATCGAGGTATATCGGCGCTTGAAGACAGGCATGCAGAAGAAGATATAAAGCTTAAAAGCGCTGAAGCTGGTAAGAAAACGCACGCATAACAAACCTATGCGGCTTTACCTACGGCCTCCCAGATACCGGCCAAGCTATAATATGTCCCTTCGGGCATATTGTGAAGCATATCCAAAACATCCTGGGGAGCGTTATTATCTCCGGCATAATCGATGATCTGCTGCTTGTTTGCCGGAAAACTCATGCCCTCTAAGAAGTGCGTAATTTTTGCCGCTGAAACCACAGGAACAACCTCCCGGTAGTAATATTTACTTCTGGATACCCTGCGCGGATCGGGACTAAACCCGCGCCTAAAAATCACGACCGATGTGGCGAAGCGAATCATCGGTGGGCAACTCGTTACCAGCGTCATCGGCGGATTCCGAGGCCTGCAAGTACGCAACCGATGCCCTGACGCGCGAGATTAACTGCTTGTACTCACCGTAAGCGTTGCTTATCATCGTCATCCCGCGGGCGATTTTATTCTCAAGGATCTGCTCCATCTCATCCAACTGCCTGGCAACCGTTAAAAGGTGGTTCTGCAGGTTCTCCATATCAACCGACCGGGAATACTGCAAGTGCAGGCTATAAAACGTGAGGACGTACGGTATGGTCATGCTGTATGACATAAGGATTACATGGCGCTTGTAGGCATCGAGATATGCCTTTTTGCACACCGAGAAAACCGAATCGGGAACGGCGGCTATCGCCCAAGGCGCGGTGACATCGGGGTCGATGTACTGGCAAACCTCTTTAATACGCCGTCCGACCTCTTTTTCTATCTGATCCGCGATCCCGGTCTTCACCTTCTCGTCCTTTTCCTCCTCCAGGGCAATAAGAAGGCTGGTGGCGGGCCATTTCGAGTCGATGGGGAGGACTTTTTTATCGGAGAGCCGAAGGCCAAATTCAACCACCTTGCCGTTCACGCTAAAATTGTACGCGATCATCTCGTGGGGGAATAGCTTAAATATCTCGTTGAGGATGTTTTCGCCGGCTTGGCCTTTGGAGTAACTGCCGACGATTACGCTCTCCAGGCGTTTTACAGCTTGCCTGCTCTCGTCCTCAAGGTGCTTGCGCGCTTCGTAATCGACCTTTAGGTACTCGATCGCGCGCTGTGTTTTTAGAAGCTCCTCGCGCAGGATATCCTGGCCGTGCCCACCGAATTCCAGCCGCGATTTCATGTCCTGGATGAGCAGATTCTGCCGCTCCAGCGTGTCGCGCAGCACCGCCGCATCCCCACCGGATCTGCGAGAGGAAATAACGACGATGGCAACCACAAGGACAGCGATAAGCACCAGCAATACTGCTACAGTTGCATCCATATCCGCTCCATAACTTTTGCTTCAAAGAAACTATGGATAAAAACAACAACCAATCGTTTTAACTATACCAGATATTAAAGCGATTGGTCTTAATGCTAGGAACAGATAGCGCCTGGTTAAAAAGAGCGAGTCCAAGCTTGCTTTTTAACAACAAGTGGTAACTTTGCCGGCAACCGATATCGTCACGATCTGCTGGTTGTCGTCGATTACCAGCAGATGGTCTTCGGGAACATCCCGCCACTCCTCGTCGGTCAGAACCTCCGAGGCAACAAGGACGGTTTTCATATCGGTGAGCGGGTTTTTTCGCACCACATAGAACAGCCCACGCCCATTGCGGTATGCGTAGAGACGCCTACCGCTCGACATCAAGAAGTTCTTACCGCCCTCAAACCCATTTTCCTCGAGCCACCCGGCCGCCGAACACATACCCCGGGCTTCATCACCCGTTTTTCGTATATGCTTAAGTATCAGGGGAAGTATCTCTCGCTGTCGGTCTCACCCTTGAACTTGACGCCGGGGAGTTCTGCTTCAATCTCTTTATATCTCTCCATCGCCCCGTTATGCGCAAAGATCCAACCCTTCGAGTAGAACGGATGCGTGTTCTGAATCGATATATCTCCATACTTTGCGTCCCTCAAGTGGACGATAACCAATGGCGACCGCAACTGCTCGACCGTCTCCGAGAAAAGCGCGTCCCTGTAGGCAGGGTGAGGTGCCTTCACGATGCGTATATTTCTTCCGCCCGGCAGGCAATCGATAGATCCGATGCCCCAACCATCGTGATGCTTATATGATAATTCTATAAATGGTTTTACGCCCTCTAGTACCGGATTCTTTATATCGACAGGAGAATCCGATATTGCTCCAAAAAGCCTACACATCTAAATGCACCTCCTAACAGCCTCTTTTTACCCTTGATTTTCCAGATCATAACGTGTTCACGTGGGGTAACCATAAACTGGGTCTTACGGCGCAGTCTTGCGGATCTGTCGCTAAACGATCTAGCCGATCTCTTCGGTGTAGTAAGCGGTCTGTCCCGGCGACTCCTCGACACCAACCCTGATCAGGCCGATATTTACGGCCTTCATATTCTCAAGGTCATCCTTTAGCTTCTGGCACAGGTAGTGTGCGAGAAGCTCAGCCGTACAGTTTGGAATCGGGAGAATCAAGACATCCGACTCAGGAAACACAAACTTTTTATCCCTAAACAGGACCTCGGTATTACCATCGTTATCGTTTATCTTTATATGCTGATTCTTTGAGGGAATCAGCGTTTTATGGTCAAGCGCGTTGCAATGGTGCTCGGCGAATTCCTTCAATACTATAAAATCAAAGATATAGCCGATCCCATCAAGGTCACCTTCCAGATCGACTGAAACGGCATAGTTGTGTCCGTGCAGCCGCTCGCACTTTTCCCCAAAAACAAGAAAGTGCGCCGCACTGAATTTCAGATAATCCTTTTCCACATGAATAGAGTATTTCCCCATGATAAAAAGAGTATTGCGCGCGGGAGGATTTGTCAACAGCCATAAAACCTACTCAACGGTGAGCCCGTAATACGGAAAGAGCTTTTGTTTCACGCTTAAAATGGTGGCGGCCGTCGCCTGCTCGAGCGATCCGGCAGTAGACATCGTCGCAATAACCGCCTTGTCCCTAAGCCTTACCGGGCAATGGGTTTGGGCTTTGGTGGTACAAACATCCTGCCATGTACTCGGCGTGTAATCATCCAAGGTCACTTTTGCAAGGCCGGCTGTCAACAGGGCCCACGCTCTTGGAACAACCTGATAAATCTGATACCCTCCGCCGCCAAGGGCAACCAGTCTCCCGCCGCACACCTCGTGCGCCAGCTCGTCGATGGCCGCATAGAGGAACTCGTATGCATTTGTGGTCAGGCTTAACTGCGCCAACGGGTCCGTATAATGGGTATCACAGCCGTTCTGGGATACGATCAAGTCCGGCTTAAATGCTTTGATTATCGGTGGCACGATTTCGGTGAACGCCTTAAGATAGAGGTCGTCGTTGACATCCGGCTCAAGCGGCACGTTAACTGAAAAGCCTTCACCCTCGCCTCTGCCGATCTCGTCGACAAATCCGGTCCCCGGGAAAAGGTATCGCCCGCTCTCATGCAGCGATATTGTGAGAACGTCCGAACGATCATAAAACGCCCATTGCACGCCATCACCGTGGTGGGCGTCGATATCGATATAGGCGACTTTGACGCCGTATTCCTTGGCTGCGTAAGCAATCGCACATGCCGCATCGTTGTAGACGCAAAAACCCGAAGCCCTATCCCTCAACGCGTGATGCAGACCGCCGGATATGTTAATTGCATTACAGGTCGTTCCTTCCATGACCAGCTCGGCGGCACGGATTGAACTCCCCGCGATAAGGCTTGAAGCCTCATGCATGCCTTTAAATGCCGGGTTATCCCCAGGTCCGATCCCGAATTCATATCCCTTTATGGGCTCGCCACCGGTCTCGCTTATCTTTTTTACGGCATTTATATACTCCCAGGCATGAACCAGCATGAGTTCCTCGTCCGTTGCCATGCGGCCCGGAACAACCTCTACGCGTTTTTTGTCAAAAACGCCGTAATCCTTCAACAACTCGTATGTCAGCTCTAACCTTATGGGTTGCAGAGGATGCGTTGGCGAAAAATTATATTCCTGAAACTCTTCATTGTAGACAAAGTAGGTAATAGTCTCGCTCATTACGCCTCCGCACGTATAGGTTCTATTTTCTCTTGAAGACCAGGAGCGAACCGCCAACCACGGACACGACACTTAACACAAGTGGAATGTAGGTAGGGACTATGATGGGGTTTGGGACTACGGCAATGATGTCCTTAGAAAGCAAGGAGCTTGGCCAGCGGGTGAAAGCGAATAGAAAAACGTAATACAACAAGCTCGATAGGCCACCGATAAATATGAACAACCCTACCCTATCCAGCATGTCTTTGCCAAGCAAATAGACGAACGCAACAAGAAGGGCGACTATCGCCACTTGCCGGATCTCCTCAGCGATTAACAAGTCAGAATCGACAAGTATCTTAAGCGCCACGGCTTTATCCAGGATTGTTATGTCGCCAACATTGAAAATAACGTCTCTTCTCGAGATGCCGGTGGGGGGCAGGAGGGTTTTTGCGTTATACACCTGGCGCAGGTAAAAAGCGGCCGCAGTGTTTAAAAAACCCATGGCAAGCGAGATAGTAACAAGCGACGCAATCTTAGCCTTGGTCTTTCTGCTTTTTTTCTTTTTGACTTTCTTTGTGAGGTTGCCCATAGTTACACCGGTTATTGCTGCTTATCAGGTACAATAGTAACGTCGATTTGCTGCGATTAAGCTTTCCCCCTGCTAATGAAAATACCTGAGATGCCGACTAAAAACAAGCCCATACCAAGCAGCAAAACCGATAGGTAGGTAGACTGCACACTCCCAATGAAAGGCAAGAGCGTGTGTTGCACCAGGCCTGAACCTAGTCGATCGGCCTGCATCATAGCCTCAAACCTCGAGCGAATAAATGCTAAGAGCAATCCCGGCGCACCTGCGACAATAAGGCTCACACCGAACCCTGTTAACTTCTGAAAACCAACACTGAAGAGGAAAAAGGGGAAGGCAAGAAGGGCCACGAGCGCGCTCGAAACATAGAATACCAGAAGCATCCGCTGGTTAAAATCCTTATTTACAAACGAATCAGCCAGACCGGTTAAATTGTTCATGCCGTTCTGATCGCTGTCGCTGAGGGTCGCCGGCTTATATACGCTGGAAAACCCCTCGTAATAGATGCGCTTAATAATTGCACGCGAGATAACGTCGCCAATCCGATCTTTGGAAATATTTCTGATATCCCTTGCTTTAATACCGAGGTTCACATCTAATCCCGGCAGAACAAGATCGGCATCGGGACTCTTTTCTGCCTGTTTTACCAGTTCAGGATAGTAAATTGCAGAGAGGGACTGTACGTCCACCATCTCCCGGGACGTAGCCATCCCCACTTTCTCGATCATATCGTATGATGTCAAAAGATAGATATGGTACGCGAACAACGCGACGATAAGAAACACGGTAAATAAAAAACCGGAGACTAATCGCAAGCCTCGGTTATTATTTACCTCTCGTATAGTAGCTGTCATATCAACCGGTCCCCTGGTCTATTACCTGGTGTATTATTCAGTCTATTATCTAGTCTGTTAATAACCGCTGTATTATACAGCCTCCCGCGTTTCTGGAGTATTTTTATCCTTCTCGTCGGGTAAAACAGGCGGAAGCGTAAAGAAAAATGAACTACCGTTACCGAGTTCACTGCGCGCCCAAACCCGGCCGCCGTGCGCTTCAACCAGGTGTTTAACTATCGCGAGCCCGATCCCCGAGCCGCCGCTCACGCGAGCACGCGACTCATCAACCCTGTAGAAGTGATCGAACACGTAGGGCAGATCTTCCTCAGAAATTCCCTCGCCGGTATCTTCAACCGATACCATAATAACCGGATCGTCCGCCCCTCCGGCAATCGACCTATCAAGGCGCGTGCCGATTTTCACAGTATCACCTTCGGAAGTATATTGAAGAGCATTTGCGATCAGATTATAAAACACCTGGCTGATACGGTCACGATCGACCGATACCGACGGCAGGTCCTCAGAAAGCTCAAACTCAAGGTGCTTGGACTCTTCTTTTGCACGCGGCTTGAACATCTCAACAACCTGGCGGATTATATAGCCGACATTTTCCTGCCGGGTCTGAAGTTTAAGCTGCTTTTCCTCCGCAAGCGATAAGTCTCGCAAGTCATCGAGCAACCTTGATAGGAGCAACGTTTCAGTGTGTATAGCCGCCAACTTCTTCGGGGTCGGCTCAATTACGCCATCGAGCATGGCCTCGATGTTTCCCCTTACAACTGTAAGCGGTGTCTTTATCTCATGGACGATGTCGCCGAGCAACCGCCGTCTTAGCTGATTATTCTTATCGATGCTCTTAGCCATAGAATTGAACGACTTCGCAAGCTCGCCGATCTCGTCCTCTGAGCTTACGTCTACCCTATGCGTTAGATCACCGTGCGATATCTTCTTCGCAGCTGTGGCCAGCTCGTTTAACGGAGCGGTGATCCTCTTTGCAAAGAGCAGCCCCATTAAACCGGCAACTAAAGCGCTTACCAAGCCTGCGACCCATATCCACTTGTTGACCGATTGGAGGTAGCCTTGTTCAACAGGCCCGATCATATGCATTATTTTTGAGTGCATCGTCGGATTCTGCGGCACCCCACTGGCACACGGGCCGTGCTCAAGATAATAGTTGAATTGTCTACCGATCGCCCAGTTGATAATGAGCGATACCACCGTTATTGAAATCAGCGCGATAACTGTGAAGGTCAATGTCAGCCGAGCCGCTATACTACGCATTGTTCCCTTCCTCCATCCTATACCCCACCCCAAAAACCGTCACGATACACACCGGGTTCTTCGGGTTATCTTCTATTTTCTGTCGCAGGTTCTTTATATGAGCATCAACCGTACGCTCATATCCCTCAAACGAGTACCCCTGGACATAATCGATCAACTGCAGTCTCGTAAAGACCCTACCGGGGCTTTTGGCCATAGCCTCCAGTATCTTAAACTCAGTGGGCGTCAATTGAATCGGCGAACCCGCTTTTGTGACCTCATGCTTCGCCAGGTCGATCTCAAGTGTGCCGATCTTCATGTGCTCCTGATCCTGGTTTTGCGCTTCGCTCGTCGAGCGTCTCAGAACCGCCCGCACCCTCGCCAAAACCTCTCGCGGGCTAAACGGTTTAGTTATATAATCATCCGCCCCAACCTCGAGGCATAAAATCTTATCGGTTTCATCGTCGCGGGCCGTGAGCATGATAATCGGTATCGATGAGGTATTTCGAACTAACCTGCATACCTCAAACCCGTTAAGCTCGGGCAGCATTAGATCCAGCAGAATTAAATCAGGGCTCTCGCTTAGGGCGGTATCAAGAGCAGTACGCCCGTCGAATGCCGTTATCACACGGTATCCCTCTTTTTCAAGGTACGCGGATAACACCTCGACTATCTGTTTTTCATCATCCACTACCAGTATGGTTTTCTTGCTTATACTACTCATTTTATTTCCATCTCACTGTTCATCTCGCCGCATATGTCTATATTTCGCCTCGTGCTAAGCCGACCATTCGACCATTATATCAGTAGCTCGGACCAGCATAGTATGGGTACGGTATAAAAATGTGTCGGCCCCTCAAAGTATATTCTTGATGTTTTCCGTTAACCATAACAGCCCATGAACATACTGTAAAAAAACCAACCTTAGCAAAAGGCTGTAGCGCTACAATACTAGCAGCGCTACAGCCTTGCTTCAGTTATGGTCGTTCCGTTATAGTCGTTCCATAGAATTCTGGAATCTTCCTAGTGCCTAATCCTATATATTACTAACCGGCGTATTGGTTTGAGACGAGGGCGCGTTTCTATAGCCACCGTTTACGCCCAAGCCGGATCTTCCACAAGCACCCGGTCCGCCACCGCAACCACCTGGGCCGCCCGCGCCGCCCATGCCGCATCCGGCACCGGGCCCTACAGCCGGGTCTGTGATGCGCTCGTTAAGCCTGGATTCCATCCTATCGAGCATGAGTTTCTCCTGCTCTTTCGTGATTTGACCTGCCTTAACGCGCTCGTCCAGGAACTTCTTCCTGTCCTTCATAATCGTCGATACCACTTTGTCCTGAGATACCCCCCGGTCTTTGGCAATATCAGCCAGGCTTTGCCCCGAATTGCGCTTCTCGATAATCTGATCCGGCTTCAAGTTTAGAAGCTTGGCCAGACTATCAACGGCACCTCCGAAAAAGCCGCGGCATCCATTTACGAAGCCGGCTGTCGCAGTACCTGTGTCGCCCTTGCCGGCGGCGAAAGAAATGCTGCCGACAGCACCCACGGCAAGCACCACCAAAAGCATACCGACCAAAAGTTTCTTTCCGATAGACATCTTCACACCTCCCTTTAATCAATCAATATCTTGCAACTCTAAATTTACCGCTCAGATGTGAAGAACCTATGGAGAACAGATGGAGAAGTTGCGAATTCTTAAGCCACTATCTTTAATAAATCATGTAAACCCCAAAATACATTTGCCGATACAAAAACATGCGAGGTTTACGTGCTAGATTACAATAATTTAAGGAATACGGTATGTCAGTACGCAAGCGAATTTTAATAACCGGTTTGATCCTCTCTGCTCTGATAGCAATCATGGGCATTATCGGCGTCCTTAGTCTTAATAAATATGAACGAAAAACAGAAAGGCTAACCGGCGCTATTGCGTTAACAAACGCTGTTCAAAACGAACGCGCCGAATTCCAGGCGCTCGATGGCACGTTGAATCGCTACTTCCGCACAAATGATTCCTGCTTCATCAAAGAATTCCTAGCTCGGCTTCCCGCTCTCAACGATAATGCGAAACAATTAGCAGGAAGGACCGATTGCTCTAAATGCCTAGAGGGGTTCAAGGCTACAAGTAAAGACCTGGAACAGCTGAAGATACTCGCTCAAGACCTTAAAATAAACGCTCCAAAATATAGCAAGCAGGTCACTCAAATAAAGAGGGACAAAATTGAGTCCCTGATCCATGTAATCTCTAACCGACTAGCTGATTCCATTAAGATGAGCG
>Ga0210015_1000504_pt1 | contig 40351 bp, 41 predicted proteins | sample CryGeymeta201522_FD_185471 | JGI IMG/M metagenome (GOLD analysis project Ga0210015, IMG submission 185471) | Groundwater microbial communities from Crystal Geyser aquifers in Utah, USA - Crystal Geyser metaG 2015-22 (SPAdes) (version 2) | ecosystem: Environmental > Aquatic > Deep subsurface >...
TGATCAGCTGTTCCAAGATTGCCTCAACCGCAGTATCCTTTCGTCTGTCCATTTGCTCTGCTCCATGATTGGGTTGCAACTCCATGGAATACCAGAATGGGCAGCCCCTGTTGGCGCGCGCCCCAGCAGGGGCTCATCGCACCCACCGCGAGCGAATTTCCAGACGTCAGGTTACAGTACCGGCGCGCGCGGCTGTCGGGAAAGTAGTTCATTCCATGGGGTCTTTCGACTCAGCTGTTCATGTAGCCCAGCCTCACATGTGCTTTCAGTTCGGCGATGAATTCGATGACGTTGGGCGGCTTTTGGGTGCCATAGCGGTCCACGGTCACCAGATTGGGCGCAGGAAGAGCCTCGCGCAGGCGGATGCGTCTGGTTTGTGCTTCGCTCGGCAGCGGTGAAGCAGGCCACAAGTTCAGGATGGTGGCGCCGAACCCTGCCGCAACGGCCCGGATCACAGTTTCATAATGGCTGCTGCGAAAGCCGATGGTCGGCTTCTGGTCGGCAAAGTCAAAGAGGGTCATCAGATAGGAAGAAGTTTGCGGCAAGCTCAGCAGGGAAATCGGTAGAGCCACCAGCTCACTGATCGAAATGTCATCAAAACGGGCCAGTGGGCTGTTGATGTGAACCATCGCATGCGGAGGGGCGCGGCAGATATGCTCCAGCGGGCAATCGAAATCGGGGCCCAGATCATAGATCACGGCAATGTCGATCTCGCCCCGATCCAGCGCCCGTTTGAGCGAGACTTGATCTGTCTCAAGCAGGGTGATTTCAAAAAAACCGATACGTTCCCGAAGTTTACGCATCACGTCAATCATCATGATCGGGCCAAATGGTTCAAAACAACCGATCCGCAGCGGGCTGCGTGGCACCTTGTCGGCACGCAATGTGTGACGAAACTCGCGTTCGGCGGTCAGCAAACGGCTGGCGGCGGCCAGATAGCGCTCGCCGACCGCAGTCGTCACCACTCCGCGCCCCTTGCGCCGATCGAAGATGCGTGCTCCGGCGTCCTCCTCGGCCAGATCAATCGCGGCAAGGATTGAGGATTGCGAAAGGTTCAGCTCTCTGGCGGCCCCTGCGATACTTTGCGCCGCCTTCACGGCAAGAACATAGTGCATCTGGCGAAGCGATGTGCGCATCAATGATACCTATTTTTTGTTTATATTCGTATTATATTTTGCATTTTACAACGTTAATTTTTCTCTGCACCATCTGTGGCTAATCGCAACTATCATCGGACTTGAATCGTGCTGGATGCTGTAAAAACTCCGCTCATGGGCGCTGATCCCGTCTGCCTCCTGACAAGCGCCGATCTCGCCCAGGCATATGCCGATGCAACTCTGTCGCCGGTTGATGTCGCGCGGCGGGCCCTCGAAAGGGCAGATGAGGTCAATGAACGGCTGAACGCCTTTACTTTCATCGACTATGACGGTGCGCTGGCTGCGGCTCGGGCATCTGAAGATCGCTGGCGTGCCGGCACGCAACTGTCGCCGGTCGATGGCGTTCCGGCCACGATCAAAGACATCGTCGCGATCAAGGGGTGGAGCGTGCGTTACGGGTCGGCTGTCACGCCCCGCGGCATCGGCACCGAGGATGCGCCCAGCGTGGCCCGGCTGCGCGCGGCTGGGCTGGTGTTTCTGGGGGCCACGATCACGCCGGAATTCGGCTGGAAGGCCCTGACCGACAGCCCGGCCTTCGGGATCACCCGCAACCCTTGGAATGCCGGGGTGACGCCGGGCGGCTCTTCGGGTGGGGCTGCGGTCGCAGCGGCCACGGGGGCAGGGGTCTTTCATCTGGGGTCGGATGGCGGCGGCTCGATCAGGGTTCCGGCAGCGTTCACGGGGATCTGCGGCATCAAGCCGACCTTTGGCCGGGTTGCGGCCTATCCGGCCAGCCCGTTCGGCACTGTGGCACACATCGGCCCGATGTGTCGGAACGCGACTGATACCGAGGTCATGCTTGGCCTTATGTCTGGCCGCGATCAAGCCGATTGGTTTCAGGGCGTGGCAACATTTCCGGACCTTGCGCCGCATGGCATGTCGCCGCAGGCAAAGCGCATCGGTGTTTGGCGCCGTCCGCCCTCGGGAACGGTCGAATCTATCGTTGCGGCCCAGTTCGAGGCCAGCCTTGCCGATCTGGCCGCCGCCGGGGCGGAACTGGTCGAGGTCGATCTGCCGATGGGCGACGCGCTTCTGGAGATATTCAACTGGCACTGGATTTGCGGCGCTCGCCGTCGGCTGGACATGCTGGGGGAGGTCGATACATCGAAGCTCGACCCCGGACTGTTCGAGATGGCCGAGCAGGCAAGGGACTGGCGGGCGTCGGATTATATTGCCCATGTCAATCTGCGCGCGGCTTTCGGCTCTGCGATGGACCGGCTGCTGGGGGGGCTTGACTATCTGGTTTCGCCCGCGACGGCCGTCTTGCCGTTTGCCGCAGGATGTGAGGTGCCACCGGGAAGCGGCCTGTCGCGCTGGATCGAATGGGCGGGTTTCAGCTATCCGATCAACCTCAGCCAGCAGCCTGCTGTCTCGGTTCCCGCCGGGCTGAGTGCGGGCGGCCTGCCGCATTCTTTGCAGATCATCGCCGGGCGCGGAAAAGACTCCACGGTCATGGCCTTTGCCAAGTGGTGGGAGGGGCGGCACCCTGAATACTTCCTTTAGCGCATCACCCATTGCAACTACCGGTTGCATCAAAGGCGGCCGGCGCCACCCTTCCCGGCAGATCAGGGCCGGGCAAGATCAACAAACAAGTCGATCAAAAGGCGAATCCACGACAAGGAGAGAACAATGTTGAAACGACGCTCCATTCTACTTGGAGGTGCAGCCGCAACCGCAGGGGTTTCCCTGCTTGCCGGACTGAACCAAGCCAAGGCCCAGGACAGTGCGGCACCGATCGCCGTGGGCGCTGCGCTGCCGATGTCCGGCGCTTCGGCGGCAGACGGGATCGAATTCCAGAATGGCCTCAATCTGGCTGTTGAAGAGATCAATGCCATGGGCGGCGTGCTTGGTCGCCCGTTGGAGTTGCATGTCGAAGATACCGCCGACATGGGTGCCGACGTGGTAAGCCAGTCAATGCAGCGTTTGGTCGACAAGTTCACCACGCCGGTCATCATCAACGGGTACAATTTTGGCACCGGCATGGTGGAAATGGATGTGGCCGCCGACAATGACGTGATCTTCGTTCACTACAACACGCTGGTTTCGCACAACACCAAGTTCAAATCAGACCCAGACCGCTACTATGGCTCTTTCCAGGGCGACCCGCCGGAATTCTACTACGGCCCCGGCCTGCTGACCTACCTGAACGGGCTGATCGAGACCAAGCAGTGGACCCCCGCCAACCGCAAGCTGGCGATCGTGACCTCGTCGGCGGAATATTCCGTCGTCATCGCCAATGCCATCCGCGACAATGCCGCGACCTTCGGCTGGGAGATCTCGCTTTATGAAGCCGTAGGGTTCCCCAACAACCAATGGGGCCCGACGCTGGCCAAGCTGCGCCAGGACCCGCCGGCGATCGTCGCGGTGACGCATTTCCTGCCGCAGGATCTTGCCGCCTTCATGACGCAGTTCATGCCCCAGCCGACCAACACCCTGATCTACATGCAATACGGGCCCTCGCTTCCGGCCTTCAAGGAGATCGGTGGTGATGCGGTCAAGGGCGTGCTGTATTCCACGGTGGTCGGGTGTTTGCCAGACAGCTTCTCGGAAGGCTTCCGCACCACCTACCGCGAGAAATTCGGTCCGAATGCGGCCTATCTGACCGGCTCGCAAACCTATGACGGGCTTTGGAAATGGGCGCTTTCGGCGGCTATCGCAGGCGGACCCGGCGAACCCTTCGACAAGGAGCAGGCCAAGCGCGTGGCCGCTGCGATGAACAGGCTGGTCTATCGCGGTGTGAATGGCGTGTGCCACTTTGACCCGGAGGGCCAATCTGCCTACACATATCCCGCGCAGACTGCCGACGCCTCGCTTGGGATGCCGCACCAGTTTTTGCAGCATCAGGATCTGACCACCGACCCGGTCCTGATCGCGCCGCCGGCCTATGCCAAGGGCAGCTTCGTTCTGCCGCCCTGGATGTCGTGATGGCCGAGGCCCACAGGGCCCCGCTCCTCGAATGTCAGGACGTCTTTCGCCATTACGGATCGCTTGCTGCGGTTGATGGCGTGTCCATGACGGTGATGCCCGGCGAAGTGCTGGGCATCGGAGGACCCAATGGTGCCGGCAAGACCACGTTCTTTGACGTGATCACCGGCATCACGGCGCCAACCGGGGGGCGCATCGCCTTTGACGGCCATGACATCACCCAAATGGGTGCCGACCGGATTTGCCACATGGGGATCGCCCGGACCTTTCAGCTGAACGCGGCCTTCGATCATCTGACGGTCGAGGAAAATGTCCAGGTGGCCGCCCAGTTCGGTCGTCATGCCCGCCGGTTTCCCGGCCTGCGCCTGAGCCGCGCCACCCGCGACGAGACGGCGCAGGCGCTGGACTTTGTGGGTCTTGCGGCCAGGAGCCACATCCGGGCCAAAGACTTGCCCGTTCTGGACCGCAAGCTGTTGATGATTGCAGGCGCCATGGCGACCCGGCCGCGCATGGTGTTTCTGGATGAACCGGTGGGCGGGCTGAACACAGAGGAAATCGCATCCATTCAAGAGCTTGTGGGCAAGATGGTGGCGCGCGGCATCACCATCGTGCTCATTGAGCACGTCATGCGCTTCTTGCTGACGCTTTCGACACGCGTTTTGATCATGCATCACGGCAAGCTGATCTTTGAAGGCCCCCCCGCGGGCGTGGCCGAGGATCCTAGGGTTGTCGAAACCTATCTGGGCAAGGGTGCGGCCGAACGCCTGCGCAGCCATTTCAAGGGGGCGACCCATGTCTGACCCTAACCCGCATCCCGCGTTGATGATCGAAGGGCTGCACGCGGGCTACAATGGCCCCGATGTGTTGCACGGCATCACGCTTTCGGTGCCAAAGGGCCAGATCGTTACCGTGGTTGGCCCGAACGGGCATGGCAAATCCACCTTGCTGCGTGCGATCTCGGGTCTGGTGCGCGTGCGCCAAGGCCGCGTTATGGCCGCCGGGGAGGCGATTCACGATCTCAAGGCGCATCAGATTGCCGCGCGGGGCATCGCCCATGTGCCACAAGGAGACCTCTTGTTTCCCGAGATGACGGTTTATGAAAATCTGCTGATGGGGGCCTATTGCGAGGCTGATCGCGAAACGACTGTCCGCCGGCTGGAGGCGGTCTACGCCCTGTTGCCGCGGCTCAAGCAACGCCATGTCCAATACGCCTCGTCGCTGTCCGGGGGCGAGCGGCGGATGGTCGGCATCGGTCGAGGGCTGATGGCTGGCGCATCGGTGATGATGATCGACGAACCCTCACTTGGCCTCGCACCTTTGGTCATCGAGCAGATCTACGAGGTCATCGGCCAGTTGCGCGCCGAGGGCCGCACGATCCTGTTGGTCGAGGAAAACCCGGCCCGCGTTGCGGACCTGAGCGATGTCATGCATCTGCTGGATGACGGGCGGATCGTCTGGTCCGGTGCCCCCGCCGAGATGCTGGATCGTGGCGAACTTCTTTCCACCTATCTCGGAGGCTGAGGCGATGGATGTTTTCTTCGCAATCCTTGTGACAGGTCTGACAAACGGCGCGCTTTATGCGCTCGCGACGATCGGTCTGTCCCTGGTCTGGGGCTCGATGGGGATGCTGAACATGGCGCATGGCGCCATGCTGGCATTGGGCGGATATGTTGCGTTCACTGTGGCGGCCACGCTGGGTCTGCCGATCTGGCTGGGCATCCTTTCTGCCGCTCTTGTGGGTGCCGTGTTTGGGGCGGTGCTGTACCTGTCGGTTGTGCGCATCCTGCTTAAATCCGGCGGGCCGGGGTTTGAAACCTCGGTCATGATTGCGACGGTCGGCATTTCCATTGCTCTGCAAAACACGATCTTGCTGGTATATGGTGGCCAGCCCCTGCGCCAACCCTTCAACGTGCAGGGCGGCATTGCGTTGGCCGGCGGCGGTGTGATGCCTATGCTGAATGTGGTGATTGTCGTTGTCTCCATCGTCGTCATGGCGGTGGTGGGGCTGGTGATCTCGCGCAGCCGGATGGGTCGGGCAATCCGGGCCACGGCACAGAACCGCGATGCGGCGCTGTTGATGGGTGTGCCGGTAGAGCGGACCTATCTGCAGGTGCTGGCGTTGTCCGGCGCGCTTGCCGGTGTGTGCGGGGTGCTGTTGAGTTCGGTAACCCAGCTTTCCCCAACCTTGGGAGCCGACCCGATGCTGAAGGCGTTCATCATGTGCGTGGTCGCGGGCCTTGGCAATCTGCCGGGTGCTGTGATTACCGCCTTCGGGCTCGCGCTGATCGAGGCCGGAGTTCAGTTTGGCCTTGGCGCGCGGTGGGGCTTTCCTGTGCTTTTGATGCTGGTCATCGCCATTCTGATCTGGCGTCCGAACGGGTTGTTCGGACGCGCCCAAATTCGCCGTATGTGAGAATGCCCATGACAGACATTTCCCAAGATCAACCCCATAGGCCGCCGCGCAAGGATCTTGATCCAAGGGTGCGGCTGGATATTGCCGTCGGCGTCGTCTTCGTGATCGTGGCAGTTGCCGCGCCCTTCATGATCGACAGCAAGTATCTGATCGGTCAGCTGATTGTCGGGCTTTTCTGGGCAGCGATCGCGGCCCAGTGGAATTTGCTCTTTGGCTATGCCGGGGTTTTCAGTCTGGCGCAGATGGCGGTTTTTGCCATGGGTGCCTATGGCACGGCGATGACCTCGATCTATTTCGGGTGGACTATCTGGCCCGCCATACTGGCCGGAGCCGTGGTCGCCACAGTGTTTTCCCTGCTGGTGGGCCTCGCCTGTTTGCGGCTGCAAGGTGTTTATGTCGCTCTTCTGACCTTCGCCATTGCCAATGTGACCTATCTTTTGATCGTCAGCGATACCGCCTGTTTCCGGATGGAGGGCACGACCTGTCTGCAGTTTTCAGGCGGGGCGGCAGGATTTGCCCGCTTTGGCGATTTCGGGATGCGTCAGCTTTTGCGTGGCGACTGGATCCTGGGCAATTACGCCATCGTGCTGGCCGGGTTCGTGCTGACAATGCTGGTCACATGGATCATCATCCACAGCCCGATGGGTCTGGCCTTCAAGGCGCTGCGCGATAACTCCAGCTACGCCATTGCCCGAGGGATCAACCGGTTCCATGCCCAGCTGCTGGTCTTTGGCATTTCGGCCTTTTTCACCGGGTTGATCGGCGGACTTTACGCGGCCCATTTCAATGCGATCGGTCCCAATATCTTCTCGGTGTCGACGCTGTTGTTCATCATGGCGATTGCGGTCGTGGGCGGCATCGGATCGTTCTGGGGGCCGGTGATCGGGACGATAATCCTGATGGTCGCGGATGAATTCATGCGGGACATGGGGCAGTTCCGCACGCTTGGGCTGGGGCTGATCATAGCGGTCTGTGTGGTCGCGTTGCCACGCGGCATCGTCGGACGCCTATCGGATTTTATCGTCAAACGACGCGCGGCTGCCAGCGCGGTCAGCAAGGAGTAAACCAATGTACCACACAATCATTCTTGGCGCAGGCTCGGCGGGTTGCGTGCTTGCCAACCGGTTGTCTGCCGATCCTGCGCGCAAGGTTCTGCTGCTCGAGGCGGGCGGAGAGCAACCGATCAACGCGAAAGTCCCCTCTGATTGGATCACCCTGTTCAACACCTCGGCGGATTGGGGCTATTACACCGTGGCACAAGCCGGCTGTCGGGGGCGGCGGATCTTCTGGCCCCGCGGCAAGATGATCGGGGGGTCGGGTGCCATGAACGCGATGATCTACATCCGCGGTCTGCCGTCCGATTTTGACGCATGGGAGGCGATGGGCTGCAAGGGTTGGGGCTGGGCAGACGTGCTGCCTGATTTCATCGCCTGCGAGAACAACCAGAACCACCGGGCTTCGAACCTGCATGGCACGGCGGGGTTGCTGCATGTGCAGGATAGCCCCTATCTGCACCCCTATGAGCAAGCGTGGGTCGAGGCGGGCGTGGCAGCAGGATACCCATCAAACCCCGATTTCAACGGCGAAAGTCAGGAAGGCTTCGGCTTCTTCCAGATGCTGATTAAGGAAGGCGCCCGTGCCGCCACCAGCCGCACCTTCCTTGAGCCGGTGCTGTCACGTCCCAATCTGACGCTGAAAACCAGGGTTCTTATCACCCGAGTGATTGTGGAAAATGGTCGCGCCACCGGGGTTGAATACCTCGACAAGGGGGTTCTGACCCGCGTTCATGCAGCAAGCGAGGTGGTTATGGCCGCCGGAGCCATCGGCACACCGCAGATCCTGATGCTGTCCGGCCTCGGCCCGGCGGACGAGCTGAAAGAGGCAGGCGTCGCTCCGGTGCTGGATGTGCCAGAGCTGGGCAAGAACCTGCAAGACCACATCAACGTGGCCTTCAGCTGCTACACGAAGGCGGCTGAAGGGATCGGCGCGTGGGACGAGGCTTTCCTGACCGAAAGCTTTGCTGAATGGCAGAACAAAAAGACCGGCCCGCGCACGTCCGCCTGGGTCTCGGCAGGGGCGCATGTTCGCTCATGCTCCGATCAGGAACCGGACTTGCAGCTTTACGGGGCCGTCTCGCCGCATCGCGACTATGGGCGCTTTCTCAGCTCTCGCGCAGGGATGGTGTTTCATTCGACGCTCCAACGCCCAAACAGTCGGGGCGAAATTCGCCTGCGCTCGGCCGATCCGGTCGAATACCCCGATATCGATCCACGCTATTTCTCGTCTGACCCGACGGGAAGCGACCTTGCGACCATGGTCGAAGGGATCAAGATCCAACGTCGTGTGGCCGCTTCAAAACCACTGGCCGACTTACTGGATGGCGAAATGCAACCCTCGGCCGATTGCCAGACCGATGACGAGATTGCCAATTACATCCGGGGTCATTGCATGACACTATACCATGCCGCCTCGACCTGCCGGATGGGCACCGATGCCGGGGCAGTCGTGGACAGCACCAGTCTGAAGTTCAATGGGATTGAGGGGCTTTATGTGGCTGACGCTTCGGCAATTCCGCGGATGATTTCGGGCAATATCAACGCCACCACGGTCCTGATCGCAGAGCGCGGAGCGCGATCCATCCTCAACGGGCTGTCCGCCAGCTCTGCCGCCTGATTGATGGTGGCACCCACGTTTACACGGGAAGGGGCCGCGCGTTGCTGCCCCCTTCGCCTCAACTGCCGTTCAGCGCAGTCCGTCCAGCAGTTCGGCCGCCTTGTCGATCGCCTCTTTCTGCCACGGCCGGAGCTCTTGGCCGGGATAGCCGGCGAACTCGGTCAGGAAAGGATCGTCGATGGGTGTTTTGATGCCTGAAAGTTCTTCGAGCACGGCCAGACCGCAATAGGGCACATAGGCCGCCGAATAGCCGCCTTCATGCGTCATAATCCGGCGCCCGCCACACAAATCCGCCGCCGCCACCATGAGTCTGCGCGTCATCTGCCGGTAGGTTTCGGAATACAGCATCATGCGGCCCAGCGGGTCCGCCGCCGACCCGTCAAAGCCCGAGGTCACGATGATCAGATGGGGCCATCATTTCGACAGAGCCGGCGGCACAACCCGGTCAAACGCCTGCAGATAGGCACCATGACCGCTGCCAGCGGGGAGCGGGATGTTGATGTTGTAGCCTTCGCCAGCGCCCTTGCCCCGTTCGCTGAGGTGACCGCTGTCGCGCGGATAAAGTCCTTCTTGATGCAGAGATATTGTCAGCACGTCAGGGTCTTCGTAAAACGCGCCCTGCGTGCCGTTGCCGTGATGCAAATCCCAGTCTGCCAGGTACTGTAACCTGACGTCTGGAAATTCGCTCGCGGTGGGTGCGATGAGCCCCTGCTGGGGCGCGCGCCAACAGGGGCTGCCCATTCTGGTATTCCATGGAGTTGCAACCCAATCATGGGGCAGAGCGAATGGACAGACGGAAGGATACTGCGGTTGAGGCAATCTTGGAGCAGCTGATCGAAACCGGCCCTGGTGATCTCGCCGACACGCCTGCGGGCACCGTGAACGTGCAGGTGCCCAAGACGGCCGGGCACGAAGGGGAGCCGTTCTGCCCGCAATCGCTGGAGCGCGGCCGACGCCCGGTGCGAGAAGATGCGCCACCCCCTGAACATCACCGAAAACGGCTGCGCACCTCAAACCCGATCGAACGCTCCGTCCAGCAGGAACTCAAACGGCGCACCGTCAAGGTCAGGGTCTGCCCCGGCGAAGAGGCGAAGACGCCCTGTTGCGCCTTGTCAGCGCCGTGCGGGTCGAGATCGACGACAAATGGGCCGCCGGCACGAAGGCCGCATCAAGGGGAATGCCAGGATGCCTGACCCCCTCTCGGCAGAATTTCCAGACTTCAGGCTGCTCAATCTTCAGATCGGCGTCCGACACCGGGCGCGGCGTGTAAGAGACGGCTCCCCAGCATAATCGCCTGGCGGCTGACGCTCAGCTTCGCTGCGGGATCGATCATCTTCTTGCGCTCGGCAGCAGACCCGCCTTGCCGAGCGCGGCGGACAAAAATCGTTCTCCAGCGTCAGCTCTCCGATCTTCGTATGCAGGGTTTTCACGTCGATCACCGGTTCCGGCTCGGCTTTCGCCGCTTCGCCGAACACCCCCGTCGCGCCCTCAAGCAGTTGGTCGCGCCAATGCTTGATCTGGTTCGGGTGAACGTCGAAATTCTGCGCCAGCTCGATCAGCGTCTTCTCGCCCTTGATCGCGGCTACAGCCACTTTCGCCTTGAATGCCGGGCTGTGGTTCCGGCGCGGTCGTCTTGCCATGACCTTCTCCTTGCTCGCAGCATCGTACCGCTGTTGAGAAGGAAACCCACTTATCTCGGCTGTTCAAATTTGCGCAGCCACCTCTGAGGATGGCGAGCCCAACATGTCGTGCTCACCGGGAGAAAAGGGATAAGCCTTCAAGTTGAGAAAAGAGCGCAAACCGCCGCCCGACAAAGCCAGAGTCAACTTCTGGGCACATGTCCATTGACACTGTTGCCCGAGAAAATGCGTCATTTCCCCTTGCACCCTGTCGTCGCAGACGATACCCCAGCATCCAGCGGGTGATTAGCTCAGCGGTAGAGCGCTTCGGTCACATCGAAGATGTCAGGGGTTCAAATCCCTTATCACCCACCATCTTAAAGTGCATTAAAAGAAATTCTTAAGACGCGGTCGAGCGGCCTTTACAGATTAAGCGGGGCAAATTCTGCAAACCACCGGGGGATGTTCTGTGGGGCGCGTAACGGTGATGCTGCCTGATGTCTTTACTGAACTTCCTTGTGATCCGCGCCATGGTCTCTATCCTTGGGTTCAACATCAGGAGAGATTTCATGCGCATATTGTTTACAGGCGGCTCGGGCAAGGCGGGGCGGCACGTCATTGGCTATTTGCTGGAACGCGGCCACCGTGTTCTGAATGCTGATCGTGTACCGCTTGATTGTGATGGCGTCGATAACCTGAAGGTTGAACTGACCGACAGCGGTCAGGTCTTCAACGCGCTGACCGCGCTGGCGGGTTTTGATGAACTTGACCTGCCCAAACCGCCGCGTTTCGATGCCGTGGTGCATTTTGCCGCCTTGCCGCGCATCCTGATCGAACCCGACAATGAGACGTATCGTGTCAATGTCATGGCGACCTACAATGTGATCGAGGCGGCGGTAAAGCTGAGCATCCCGAAGATCATCTTTGCCTCGTCCGAGACGACCTATGGGGTGTGTTTTGCCCAGGGTGAGGTCAGGCCCAGCTATCTGCCGGTCGACGAGGAACACCCGACCGTGCCGCATGACAGCTATGCCATGTCAAAGGTTGCGAACGAGGTGACGGCCCGCAGTTTCCAGGCCCGGTCCGGTTTTGACATCTACGGGCTACGGATCAACAACGTGATCGAGCCGCAAGAATATGCCGGCAAATTTCCCGCCTTCATGGATAACCCCGACCTGCGGCGGCGCAATATCTTTGCCTATATCGACGCCCGCGATCTGGGGCAGATGGTGGAACGCTGTCTGCTGACCGATGGTCTGGGCTATGAGGTGTTCAATGTCGCCAATGACGATCTGTCGGTATCGCTGAGCAATGCCGAAGTGCGCGCACGTTATTATGCCGGGGTGCCGGTCAAGCGCGAAATGGGCGAAACCGAAACCTTTTACGCCATCGACAAGGCCAAGCGGCTTTTGGGCTTCGCGCCACGGCACAGCTGGCGGGACGTGCTGGGCGGTTGACGCGGCGCTCATCACGCGCGCCTTTTCACAGCGGCCAAGGGGGGCGCTTGTTTGAGCGTAACGCGGATCGGGCAACAGGTTTGCTTGGCGCAGGCGGTTCGGATGCCTACATGAGGTGACAAGGAGTGTCCCATGCAAGAGTTTTCGCTGCTCGATCTGTCGCCCATCCCCGAGGGCAAGACCGCCGCCGATGCGCTGGCCAATACGGCCGATCTCGCCCGTGCTGCGGAACAGGCCGGGTATCACCGTTTTTGGCTGGCCGAACATCACAACATGCCCGGCATCGCCAGCGCAGCGACGGCGATTGTCATCGGCCATGTCGCGGCGGCGACGCAGACCATGCGCATCGGTGCGGGCGGAATCATGCTGCCCAATCACGCCCCGCTTGTCGTGGCCGAACAGTTCGGGACGCTGGCCACGCTTTTTCCCGACCGGATTGACCTGGGACTGGGGCGCGCGCCCGGAACCGACATGGCGACGGCGCGGGCACTGCGCCGGCACATGGCCCCCGATGACAGCTTTCCCCAGGACGTGCAGGAGCTGATCGGTTATTTCGGCGACAGCCCGCGGGGCGCGGTCCAGGCCATTCCGGGGGCCGGCACACGGGTTCCGGTCTGGATTCTCGGGTCAAGCCTGTATGGCGCGCAACTGGCCGCCTTCCTTGGCCTGCCCTATGCTTTCGCCTCGCATTTTGCGCCGGATATGCTGGAAGAGGCGCTGTCGGTCTATCGGTCGATGTTCCGTCCGTCCCGCACGCTTGCCCGCCCCTATGCGATGATGGCCGCCGGCGTCTGCGCCGCAAAAACCGATGCCGAGGCGGAATATCTGCGGTCATCCCAGGTTCTTGCCTTTGCAAGACTTCGCACCGGAAATCCGGGCAAGCTGCCTCGTCCTACCGATGATCTGGCGTCGCAGGCTCCGGCGCCGGTGCTGGCACAGGTGATGCGCGCGCTGGCCTGTTCGGCGACCGGTTCGGCAGAGACAATCCGACAACAGCTTGGCGATCTTGTCGAGCGGTATCAGCCAGACGAGCTTTTGGTGACGGGGATGATTCACGATCACGCCGCACGGGTCAGATCCTTCGGGATTGCCGCCGACGTGCTGAGGGATCTGCGCAGCATGGCAAAGGTTGCCTGATCCGTGACCCAGGGCAGACATCCGCGTGACCCGCTGTGCAACAGGAAGGTGACCCAGACGTGTATCCCTCGTTTGTGCCGGGTGTCTCTTTGTGCCATTGCCCCGCGTTGATCCGCCCCGCCACAGATCGCCGCAGGGCCGGGCCTGTCGGGTTCCAAGGGGGCCTTCATGACCGATGCTGATCTGACACTGACCGATCTCGGATGGTCGGCGCACTTTGCATCGCAACTGGACAGTGACGATGCGGCACGGTTCACGCCGTTGCGTGTGACAGCCGTCACGCGCGATTCCCTGATCGGGCTGGGGCCGGATGGCGCCCATCCCTTGATCCCGCCCAGCGCGGACAGTACGGGCGACTATGCCGTGGGCGACTGGGTGCTGACGGACGCGGCGACCGGACGGGTCACACGCCGCCTCGAACGTCATTCGCTGTTGCAGCGCCGCGCGGCAGGCACCGGGCGCGACGTACAGTTGATTGCCGCCAATATCGACACGCTGTTCATTGTCACCTCGTGCAATGCCGATTTCAACGCGGCGCGGCTGGAACGCTATCTGGTGCTGGCCGCCGAGGCCGGGGTGGCACCGGTTATCCTGCTGACCAAGGCCGATATGGCGGATACTGCCGACTATCTGGCGCAGGCCCGCGCGCTGGCCCGCGATGTGCCGGTCGAGGCGCTGAACGCAACGGATCCGGCGGCGGTCGATGTCATGACGCGGTGGTTGCGGCATGGGCGCACCGGGGCGCTGGTGGGCAGTTCGGGGGTGGGCAAGACGACGCTGCTGAACGCGCTGACCGCCCGTGGCGAAGCGACGCAGGCGATCCGCGAAGACGATGCGCGGGGCCGTCACACCACCACGGCGCGCGGGTTGTTTCCGGCGAGGGGCGGCAGTTGGCTGGTCGATACGCCGGGGATGCGGGCGATCCGGCTGTCAGACGTGTCCGACGGGATCGGTGTGGTGTTTTCCGATCTGGTGGAGCTTGCGGCGCAGTGCCGGTTCAACGATTGCGCCCACGCGGCCGAGCCGGGCTGTGCGGTGCAGGCCGCCATCGCGCGGGGTGACGTTCAGGCCGAAAGGCTGGTGCGCTGGCAAAAACTGACCGGCGAAGAGGCACAGAATTCAAACAGTCTGAATGAAAGCCGCCGGCGTGACCGGTCGTTGCAGAAACAATACCGCACGGCCAAGCCAAGACGCCCTTACAAGGACGACGATGGGCAGTCCCGCTGATCGCTGTTCGGACAGCCCACCGTTTACGCCGCCGCTGCCCCGCCCTAGACTGCAACAGCAGATCCGCCGCCGAATCCCCCGAGGCCCGATGTCCGATGCCCCTGCCTATGTCGTGCTTGCGCGCAAGTACCGCCCCGCAACCTTTGCCGATCTGATCGGCCAGGATGCGATGGTGCGCACCCTGAGCAACGCGTTCAAGGCTGATCGCATTGCCCAGGCATTCATCATGACGGGCATCCGCGGCATCGGCAAAACCACCACGGCGCGGATCATCGCCAAGGGCATGAATTGTATCGGCCCCGATGGCACCGGCGGGCCAACCACCACGCCTTGTGGCCTGTGCAAACCCTGTGTCGGCATTGCCGAGGGGCGGTTTTTCGATGTGCTGGAGATCGACGCCGCCTCGTCCACCGGGGTGGACAACGTGCGCGAACTGAACGCCATGGCCAACACCCGCCCGGCCGAGGGGCGCTACAAGATCTTCATCATCGACGAAGTGCATATGCTGTCCACCGCTGCGTTCAACGCGCTTCTGAAAACGCTTGAGGAACCGCCGCCGCACACGAAATTCATCATGGCCACGACGGAGATCCGCAAGGTGCCGGTGACCGTTCTGTCGCGTTGTCAGCGGTTTGATCTGCGCCGGATCGAACCCGAAGTGATGATTGCCCATCTGGAAAAAATCGCCAGTCTGGAAGGCGCGCAGGTGTCGCGCGATGCCCTTGCACTGATCACCCGTGCCGCCGAGGGTTCGGTGCGCGACGCGCTGTCGCTGCTGGATCAGGCGATCGGCCATGGTGCGGGCGAAACCACCGCCGATCAGGTGCGCGCCATGCTGGGCCTGGCCGACCGCGGGCGGGTGCTGGATCTGTTCGACCGGATCGTCGGCGGCGATGCGGCGGGGGCCTTGTCCGAGGTGGCGGCACAATATGCCGATGGCGCCGATCCCATGGCGGTGCTGCGCGATCTGGCTGAGATCACCCATTGGATCAGTGTCGTCAAGATCACACCGGATGCCGCCGAAGACCCGACAATCGGCCCCGATGAACGGGCGCGCGGCCTCATGATGGCTGACAGGTTGCCGATGCGGGTGCTGACGCGGATGTGGCAAATGCTGCTGAAGGCGCTGGAAGAGGTGGCCCATGCCCCCAATGCGATGATGGCCGCCGAAATGGCGATCATCCGCCTGACCCATGTGGCCGATTTGCCCAGCCCCGAAGAGATCCTGCGCAAATTGCCCGACGCTCCACGCGGCAGCCCGGCCACAGCCCAGGCCGCCGGTGTTGGTGCCGGTGCTGCGCCGCCGCCTCCCGGCCCTCGGGCCATCGCCCCGCGCATCGCCAGCGGCGCCGCCCCGGCCCTTATGGTCCGGCCTGACACGGCGCTGGCCCGGTTTGCCAGCTTTGACACCATCGTCGAGCTGATCCGCGCCAACCGCGATGCCAAGCTGTTGATCGAGGTTGAAACCTGCGTGCAACTGGCGGCCTACGCCCCCGGCCGGATCGAGTTTGTGCCGACCGACACCGCCCCGCGCGATCTGGCCGCGCGGCTGGCCCAGCGATTGCAACTGTGGACCGGCGCGCGGTGGGCGGTTACCCTGGTGAACACCGGCGGTGCCGAAACCATTGCCGCGCGGCGCGACGCCGAAACCGATGATCTGAAAACCCGGGTGCGTGCCCATCCGTTGATGCAGGCGGTGCTGTTGGCCTTCCCCAAGGCCGAGATCACCGAGATCCGCACGCCCGAAGCGCTCAGCGCGCAAGCTGCGGAACAGGCCCTGCCCGAAGTGCCCGACGAATGGGATCCATTCGAGGATGACGCCTGAACAGCATGACCCGCCCTTGTGACAGGACGCCGCCGTGGGTATCTGTCAGACATCACGCTTATCAAGGAGAGTACGAATGATGAAAGGGTTGGGTGGATTGGCCGGACTGGGCGATATGGGCAAGATGATGAAGGCCGCCCAGGAAATGCAAGGCAAGATGGCCGAGATGCAGGCACAGCTTGAAACCACCATGGTCACCGGTGAATCCGGCGCCGGGTTGGTCAAGGCGACGGCGACGGCCAAGGGCGTGCTGACCGCGCTGGACATAGATCCGTCGATTTTCAACGCTGATGAGAAAGAGGTTGTCGAAGACCTGATCCTCGCAGCGATCAAGGATGCCCAGCAAAAGGCCGCCGCGAAATCGCAAGAGGAAATGTCGAAACTGACCGAAGGTCTGGGTCTGCCCCCCGGCATGAAACTGCCGTTCTGACAGGCATCTATTGCCCGGTTCAAGGCGTGGTGCAAGGCCCCGATCAAGGCCCCGACCAAGGCCCCGATCAAGGCTTGCCCTCGGCGCAAGCGCCGGTTTTCTTCTTGCCCAAAATACTCAAATCCTGCCCTCACCTCCGGATCCCCCCGTATGAGCCGTGCGCCCAGTGACATCGACACCCTGATCGAGCTGATGGCGCGGCTGCCCGGCCTTGGCCCCCGTTCTGCCCGCCGCGCGGTGTTGCACCTGATCAAGAAGCGGGGGCAATTGCTCGCCCCTCTGGCCGCCGCGATGCAGCGGGTGGGCGACACGGCGCGCGAATGTGTCACTTGTGGCAATATCGGCGCCGCCGATCAATGCCCGATCTGCACCAACCCCGGGCGGGAAACCGGTGAAATCTGCGTGGTGGAAGATGTGGCCGATCTCTGGGCGATGGAGCGAGGCGGCATGTTCAAGGGCCGCTATCACGTTCTGGGCGGCACATTGTCGGCGCTGGATGCCATCGGCCCGGAAGACCTGCACATCCCCCGCCTTGTCGACCGGCTGAGCCGTGAAAACGTGCGCGAGGTGATTCTGGCGCTGAACGCAACTGTCGATGGTCAGACCACAGCCCATTACATCGCCGAACAGGTCGAAGGTCTGGGCGTGGCGGTGACCAGCCTGGCGCAGGGGGTGCCCATCGGGGGTGAGTTGGATTACCTCGACGATGGCACGATCAGCGCCGCGCTGAAGGCCCGCCGCGCATTCTGAGACGCGCGAAAGGCAGCGATGTCCGCCTAACCGCGCAGCGCGCCACCCGTGGCTTTGGTGACCTTTTCGATGATCTTTGCCGACACCGCCTCGATCTCCTTGTCGGTCAGGGTGGCCTCTTTCGGTTGCAGGCGCACGGTGATGGCAAGGGATTTGCGCCCTTCGCCCAGTGAACCGCCGACAAACTGATCGAACACCCGCACCTCCGAGATCAGAGCCTTGTCGGCCCCGGCGGCGGCGTTCACCAGCGTCAGCGCCTCGACCCGTGCATCAACCACAAAGGCAAAGTCACGCTCGACCGGTTGCAGGTCGGACAGGATCAGCGGCGCGCGGGTCGCCCCGGTGTTGCGCGGCAGCGGCACCTCGGCGGGCCACAACGTGAAGGCCATGGCGGGGCCCTTCACATCCATGGCGCGCAGGATGCGCGGATGTACCTCACCGAACACGCCCAGCACCTTCTTCGGCCCCAGACAGATCGTGCCATGCCGACCGGGATGCCACCAGGCGTTGCCGCCGCGCAGGATCTGCACCTTGGCCGGCGCGCCAATGGCGGCCAGCGCCGCCTCGGCATCGGCCTTGACATCATAGATGTCGACGGCGCGGGATGCGCCATGCACATCCTTTGGCCCGGTGCGCCCGATCAGCAGACCGGTGGCCAGCATGTGCTGTTCGCCCGGTTCGCCACCATGGAACGCCGCGCCCACCTCGAACAGGGCCATGTCGGTGATGCCGCGCGCCTGATTGCGCCGTGCCGCCTGCAACAACCCGGGCAGCAGGGCAGGGCGCAGGTGCGACAAGTCGGCCGAAATCGGGTTTTCCAGCATCGTCGCATCATCACCGCCGTCAAACAGCGCGGCACTGGCGCGGTCGACAAAGCTGTAGGTGACGCATTCGTTGTACCCCAGCGCGGCGATGGTGCGGCGCAGCATCTGTTCGCGCTTCTGCATCGGGGTCAGGATCGGTTTCGGCACCCCCGCCGTGGCCCGCGCCATCGGCTGACCCTTGAGCAGGGTCAGCGACGCGATGCGCGCCACTTCCTCGACCAGATCGGCCTCGCCCTGCATATCGGGGCGCCAACTGGGCACATGGGCCATATCGCCCTGCATCGCGAACCCCAGCGCCGTCAGCGTCGCGCGTTGTGTGTCGGGGTCGATCGCCATACCCACCAAAGATTGCACCCGGTCGGTGTCCAAACGATACGCGCGGGCATGGTCGGGGGCGGCGCCGGCCTGCACCACCTCCGATGCCTCGCCACCGCAGAGATCCAGCACCATCCGCGTGGCCGCTTCCAGTCCCGGCAGGGTGAACGCCGGATCGACGCCGCGTTCGAATCTGTACCGCGCGTCGGAATTGATCTTCAGCGCGCGGCCGGTGTGGGCGATCGTCACCGGGTCCCACCAGGCGGATTCGACGAACACGGTCACCGTGTCGTCGCCACACCCCGAGGCGGCGCCGCCCATGATGCCCGCGATGCTTTCGGGTTCGGAATCGTCGGAAATCACCATCTGGCCTGCCGACAGGGTATATTCGCGGTCGTCCAACGCCATCAGGGTTTCGCCGCCCTTTGCGCGGTGCACCCGCAGCCCGCCCTGCATCTTGTCCACGTCGAACACATGCAACGGGCGGTTCTGGTCGTAGGTGAAGAAGTTGGTGATATCCACCAAGGCCGAGATCGGGCGCAACCCGATGGCGCGCAGCCGCTGTTGCAGCCATTTGGGCGAGGGGCCGTTTTTCACCCCCCTTATCACCCGCCCCGCGAAATGCGGGCAGCCGTCCAGCGTGTCGGCGTCGATGGTGACGGAGACGGGGCAGGGGAAGGCGCCCGGCACGGGGGCGATGGCCAGCGGTTTGAGGGTGCCAAGGCCCCGCGCCGCAAGGTCGCGGGCGATGCCGCGCACGCCCAGGGCATCGGGGCGGTTGGGGGTGATGGCAATCTCGATCACCGGGTCCACCTTTGCCGGGTCATTCATCGCCAGCCAGTCGGTGAATTTCTGGCCCACCTCGCCCGAGGGCAATTCGATGATGCCGTCGTGTTCGTCGGACAGTTCAAGCTCGCGCTCGCTGGCCATCATGCCGTGGCTCTCGACGCCGCGAATGTTGCCCACCGACAGCGTCACATCGATTCCCGGCACATAATCGCCCGGCTTGGCCAGCACCACGGTGATGCCGGCGCGGGCGTTCGGGGCACCACAGACGATCTGCTTGTCGCCCTCGTCGGTTTCCACCACGCAGACCCGCAGACGGTCGGCATCGGGGTGTTGTTCGGCAGTCTTGACCTTGGCGAGCGTGAAGGACTTCAGCCGCGCGGCAGGGTCGGTGACGCCTTCGACCTCAAGGCCGAGGTCGGTGAGCGTCTCGGCGATCTCGTCCACGGTGGCGGTGGTGTCGAGGTGGGTTTTGAGCCAGGAGAGGGTGAATTTCATCGGTCTGCCTTCCGAGATGGGTCCGAGGTGCGATGGGCCGCTGCCCATTTCCCGACAAGCCAGGCCGGGATCAGGACAATGCCCCAGCCAATGGCGTTTATCAAAGTGAGCCGCAGCTTTACCGCTTCTTCCACTTTATCCGACGACCAAAGAACCATATGGGCCGCGAGGATGACGAACAGAAGCAAAGCCAAGGCAGCGCGATGTGACATGGGCGGTCATACCCCCCCGTGCAACGTAGGCACCGCCAGCGGTGAGAAACCATAGTGCCGCAGCCAGCGCAAATCCGAATCGAAGAACGCGCGCAGGTCGGGGATGCCGTATTTCAGCATGGCGATGCGGTCGATGCCCATGCCGAAGGCAAAGCCCTGCCACTGGTCGGGGTCCACGCCACCGGCGCGCAGGACGTGGGGGTGTACCATGCCAGACCCCAGCACCTCGAGCCAGCCGTCGCCTTCGCCCACGCGCACCTGGCCGTCGACCCAGGAACACTGGATGTCGACCTCGGCCGATGGTTCGGTGAACGGGAAATGCGAGGCGCGGAAGCGGGTCTTGACCGTGGTGCCGAAATAGGCGGTGAAGAATTCCTCAAGCACCCATTTCAGGTTGGCCATGGAGATGGATTTGTCGATGGCCAGCCCTTCCACCTGATGGAACATCGGCGTGTGGGTCTGGTCGTAATCGGCGCGATAGACCCGGCCGGGGGCGATTATGCGCAGGGGCGCTCCCTGATCCTGCATCGTGCGGATCTGCACCGGGCTGGTGTGGGTGCGCAACACATGCGGCGGGCGGTCGTCCCCGGCGGCGCGGTGCATGTAAAACGTGTCCATCTCGCCCCGCGCAGGGTGGTGGCTGGGGATGTTCAGCGCGTCGAAGTTGTAGAAATCGGTTTCGACCTGCGGCCCTTCGGCCACGGCGAACCCCATGTCGGCAAAGATCGCGGTGACTTCCTCCCACACCTGCGAAACGGGGTGGATCGTGCCCATGTCGGCGCCGCGCCGCCGCCCCGGCAGCGTCACGTCCAGCCATTCGCCGCGCAGCCGCTCTTCAAGCGCGGCGTCGCCCAACGCCTGTTTGCGCGCGGCGATGGCCGAGGTGATCTCATCCTTCAGCGCGTTCAAGGCGGGGCCGGCAACCTGCCGTTCCTCGGGCGTCATGCGGCCCAATTCGCGCATCGCCAAGGCCACCTCGCCCTTCTTGCCGATCGCGGCGAGGCGCACCTCTTCCAGCGCGGATTCGTCAGCCGAACCGGCGATCAACCCCAGGTATTTCAGTCTCAGATCATCCATGCGCGGCCCCCGGCCCCATCTTGCGTTGCCCCGGTCAGCTAGCCGGTTCCGCGACTGCATGCAAGTTTGCGCCGCGCTTGTCGCCATCGACGGTGTCTGGCCTGTGCGCTGTGGTACCCTGAACAGCCAAGCGGCCCAGGGATGCCGCTGAACAGCGTCGCCCCGGAGCCGCAAATGCGCGCGCAGTGTTTTGAGGCTTTCGCCCGCGTCACCGCATGTGATGCTCAGTCCGAATGCCCGCCGCTTGAAGCCTCTTCCAGCGAGGCCAGCGCCGCGCGTTTGGTTCGCACCAGGTTCCGTTTTTCCGCGATTTTTGCGCAACTGCTTTGCGAACCGGCCAGGCAACTGATATAATTATCATAATAGGCGTCTTCCGCATCAAAGACATCCGCTTCGATGCCGTATGATTGAACAGCCTGATTGATGGCTGCGTCGCGGCGCGCACGGAACGTTTCCATCAGATAGGTTCTGGTGACCTCAGGCATGGGCTGCCGCGAATTGAACCATGTCGCCGCCGGGGACAAGATTGAGTGTGGTATCTTCGGCAATCTGCTTGCCGATGGTCTTGTAATCGTCCGCAGTATATTCCTGACCCGTGGCATATTCTACGGCGCTGTCTGCAGTGCTCAGGGGATTGCAGCCCGTGGTTAGCATCATTGATAAAATCAGCGATGCCGCTGTCAACTGATTGCGGTTCATAGTCAATTTCAGATCCTTCAAAAGAACACCCATGATCATGGATGTATAATGAAGTTGATATGTGTATTTGATCTGGATCAACGGGATACTTACCGGCGCAAATAAAGCCGCCCCGAAGGGCGACCTTTGGATTTTGCGTTACGTACGGCTCAGGCGGCCAGGGCGGCCTGAACTTTGGTCACGATGGTGCCGAATGCGTCGGGTTCGTGAACGGCCAGATCAGCCAGAACCTTGCGGTCAACCTCAATCCCGGCAAGGGAAAGGCCGTTGATGAAGCGGCTGTAGGTCAGCGCCGCGTCATGCATCCGCACAGCCGCATTGATCCGCTGAATCCACAAGGCGCGGAAATTGCGCTTGCGCACCTTACGGTCGCGCGTGGCGTATTGGTTTGCCTTGTCCACCGCTTGGGTGGCGGTGCGAAAATTCGTCGACCGCGCGCCATAATAGCCTTTGGCGGCTTTGACGACCTTGCGGTGACGGGCGTGGGTGACTGTTCCACCTTTGGTTCTCGACATGGATCTGTCTCCTTAACCGGCGTAGGGCATGAAAGATTTTGCCAGCTTCTGATCCGGCGCGCTCAGCACCCGGGTGCCACGGGCATCGCGGATGAACTTTGTGCTGCGTTTGATCATGCCGTGGCGCTTGCCAGCCATGCCGCCAACGATCTTGCCGGTCGCGGTCACCTTGAAGCGTTTCTTGGCGCTGCTTTTCGTCTTCATCTTGGGCATTTCCGTCTCCTGTTGTTCGGGTCGGTTTACGCACGACTCGGCATGCCACAGTGGCCGGTCGCGCGACAGAGTGTGCTGCATAAGCGCGGGTGGGGGCGCTGGCAAGCGTTATTGCGTCTTGATCTCAGTGGGCGAACTTGCCCACCACCCGCACGAAAGCCCCCGGAATGTCATTGATCGCATAGCCGCCGGGGCGCGTCGTGATTGCCCAATAGATCGCCACCCCGGCGATGACGACGAGGACCATCGCCACCCGGGGCGGCCGCGATTCCGCAAAGGCGGACAGCAGAGACGGAAAGGCAAGTGCCAGACAGACAACGCCCAGCACAATTGCGATATCGGGTTCCACTGGGTGCCTCCGCTGACTGACCGTTTCAGCCTATTCAGGATCTCCGGCGAAAATCAATCGTTCATCGCAAGGCGCGACACGCAGGATGTTCGTCGTGCCGGGGATGTTGAAAGGAACCCCAGCCGTCACAACGATAAGATCTTCGCGGGTCGCGAATCCCTCGGCGACGGCGGCGCGTGTGCTGGCCACGACTGCGCCCTTGAACCGATCAACCGGGGCGCTGATCACACAGTGCAAACCCCATGTCAGCACCAAACGTCGCGCCGTGCCCACCACATGGGTCATCGCCAGGATCGGCACACGGGGGCGTTCGCGCGCCACCAGGCTGGCCGTGGCACCCGACTGGGTGAAACAACAGATTGCCTTGATCTCGGTCGTTTCGGCAATTTCCCTGGCGGCGGATACGATGGCATCGGCCACGGTTTCCTTGTGACCTCCGCGGCTGGCGTCGATCACCTCGCGGTAGGTCGGATCGCTTTCAACCTCGATGGCGACGGCATTCATGGTTTTCACCGCCTCGATTGGAAAAGACCCGGCGGCGGATTCGGCTGACAACATCACGGCATCGGCGCCCTCATAAATCGCGGCGGCCACATCCGACACCTCTGCGCGTGTCGGCATGGGCGATTCGATCATTGATTCCAGCATTTGAGTGGCAACGATCACCGGCTTGGCCGCCGCGCGGCATTTGCGCACAAGACGTTTCTGGATCGGGGGTACATTCTGTACCGGCAGCTCCACCCCCAGATCGCCCCGCGCAACCATAATGCCGTCGGATACCTTGAGGATGGCATCGAAATTCGTCACGGCGGCGGGCTTTTCGATCTTGCTCAGAATAGCGGCCCGGCCATAGGTCAGATCGCGCGCCTCGATTACGTCTTCTGGCCGCTGCACGAACGACAGGGCCAGCCAATCAACACCCAGATCGCAAACAAAATCCAGATCCTTGCGGTCCTTCTCGGACAGCGCCGCAAGGGGCAACACGACGTCGGGCACATTCACGCCCTTGCGGTTGGAAATCGTACCCCCCACGGTCACCTCGCAATTCGCGAAATCCGCGCCGCAATCCTTGACCTTGAGACGGATCTTGCCATCGTTGACCAACAGCGACGAACCCGGTTCGAGGGCGGCGAAAATCTCGGTGTGGGGCAGGCAGACGCGGGTGTTGTCGCCTTCGGCCTTGTCCAGATCGAGACGGAAGTCCTGACCCACGATCAGGTATTCCTCTCCCTTGGCAAAGACCCCAACGCGCAACTTTGGCCCCTGAAGATCGGCCAGAATGGCGATCGGGCGGCCCACGTCATTTTCGATCTTGCGAATCATCGCATGGCGCGCCGCGATCTCGCCGTGGTCACCATGGCTCATGTTCAGGCGGAAAACATCGGCGCCCGCCTCGAACAGGGCACGAATCGTGTCGTAATCGTTTGAAGCCGGGCCAAGCGTCGCGACGATCTTGACATTGCGAAGGCGTCTCATGCTGCCTTTTCCTTTTTAGGGTAGTTCCAGAGCGGAAGATCGACGCGGTTATGACCCAAAAATGTTAGCGGTACAACTCGCCCCCGCAGATGGGCATCTCTTTGCCTTAGAAGTACAAAGATTTGATGAAAAATATGCCATACCGCGAGGCCTTGACGATAGGCCACCGCGTCGCCACCCTTGCGACGAGCCCACCGAAAAGGACCGGAGCCAGCAATGGACAGTCAGACCCAGCTTGAACTCGAAGCCGCCGCCTTTCGTCGCCTGCGCGATCACCTCGCGAAGCGCGCCGATGTGCAGAATATCGACATGATGAACCTGACAGGGTTCTGCCGCAACTGTCTGAGCAGATGGTATCAGGAGGCAGCGAACCACCGTGGCATCGCAATGACAAAAGAGGAAGGGCGCGAAATTTTTTACGGAATGCCCTACGACCAATGGCGCGCGCAGCACCAGACAGAGGCCAGCGCTGAACAACGGGGTGCCTTCGTCAAAACCCACGACTGAAAAACGCCGCTGCGCGACGTGCCTGCGGCGCGAGTATTTGAGGCAAGAAGAACCAAGGGGGCGCGCCCCGCCTGACCGGGCAACCCAGTGTGGCGGGGCGACTTCTCCTTGCGCGGTCATCGGCTCTCCAGCCTGTACCGCATGCCTAGCATCAACAGATTCGGTTAATGATGTGTGACCGTGTTGGCTTCTTCTTGCCAAAAATACTCAAATTCTGTGTTTGCAATCCGAGCGACGGTCGGGATGGTCTGCTAGACTGCCATTTTGCGGCTCTCATCCAGATAGATTTCCCGCAGTCGTTTGGCGACGGGGCCGACAGCGCCGGTTCCGATGGAATCGCCGTCCATTTCAACCACGGGCATCACGAACATCGACGCCGAGGTGATGAAGGCTTCGTCTGCTGCCTTTGCCTCGTCCAAAGTGAAGGGGCGTTCCTCAATCTCCATCTGTGCCTCGCGGGCAAAACGCAGCACGGCGGCGCGGGTGATCCCGTGCAGAATCTCATGGCCGAGGTTGCGGGTGATGATCTTGCCGTCCTTGACGATATAGGCGTTGTTGCTGGTGCCTTCGGTGATGAACCCGTCTTCGACCATCCAGGCATCATGTGCGCCGGCGGCCTTGGCCATCATCTTGCCCATGGACGGGTACAGCAGTTGCACGGTCTTTATGTCGCGCCGCGCCCAGCGCTGGTCCTCGATGCTGATCACCTTCATGCCGGTCTGCGCCAGGGGGCTGTCGGCCAGGCCCGGTTTGGCCTGGGTGAACAACACGATGGTTTGCGGTGTGCCCTCGGCGGGAAATGCGAAATCGCGGTCAGCCGCGCCGCGGGTGATTTGCAGATAGACCAGGCCATCTTCAATGTCGTTCAGACGCACCAGTTCGCGGTGCACCGCAAGCAGGTCGTCCTTGGTGATCGGGTTGGCCATGCCCAGTTCGCCCAGCGACCGGGCCAGCCGCACCGCGTGGCCGTCGAAATCCAGCAGTTTGCCGCCCAGAACCGATGTCACCTCGTAAACGCCGTCGGCAAACAGGAACCCCCTGTCGAACACCGACACCTTGGCCTGATCTTCGGGCATGTATTCGCCGTTGAGGTAAACGGTACGGGTCATCGGAACACTCCTTGCATTGGTCAGCTCCGGATTGGGTCAGCGGCGCGCGTCTGTCAAGGGCTGCCCAGCACGCGGTCGATGCCATAGCGCAGGCGCGCGGTGGAAAAGCTGTGGCCGCCTGCAAAGGTGCAGAATTCCAGCAGCTTGTTGTCGGGGTTGCTGCCCCGGCGGCACAGGGTGTCATCCGGCGCGGCGCGGCGCGAGGCGGCGATGGTGAAGGCACCCTTGTTGGCGTACATGCCCAGCGCTTCCTCAACGTCACCCTGTCTCGCCGGGCCGATGGTGCGGCCTTGCAGCGGCACGGTGCCGTCTTTGGTGCCGTGGATATGCACGATATTGGCCGGGGGGGCCGGACAGGTTGCAGGCACCGGGGCCCAGAACGTGCCCGACATCGGCACAAAACCGGCAAAGCGGTCTGACATGTTGCAGGCGATGGCCCAGGTCATCATGCCTCCGGCGGAAAAACCCGACATCACAAGGCGGCTGTCGTCCAGTGCCACGCGGTCGGCCAGATCGGCCAACACGGCCGCGACATAGGTGTATTCGCGCGCTTCTTTCTGGCCCGGTTCTGCCGGACGGTGGGCCAGGCTCCAATCGTTCCCCGCCGATTCCAGCGCGACAAGGGCCAGCCCCGTGACATCGGCCAGACGGCGCAATGCGGCGTTGCGCATGACCCCCGCCGCGCTGCCGCGATAGCCATGGGCGAACAGCAGTGCCCCCATAGGCGCCGCCGCGTCAGGCGGCACATACAGGCGATAGGTGCGGTCACCGACTGTGCAATCGGTGTCGGGGCCGCAGGCCGCGGCCGGGCTGGCCAGCAGAAGGGCAATGAAGGCAGCGATCAGGCGCATGGGGTCTGCTCCGGTTGCGATGTCGGGCGCAGGGTGCGCCGCCGCGCGCGAAATGAGGAGTCACCTTGCCGTGAGGTGGATTATCCCCACAGCGCAAGTTCGGGCGGATGCACGCCGTTTTCGTCAAAGTGCAGCGGCGTGTCACGGTCCTCGGCCAGCAGAAGCGGGCCGTCGAGATCGGTGAACGCCGCGCCTTGCGCCAGCAGGACAGCGGGGGCCATCGCCAGCGATGTGCCCACCATGCAGCCGACCATCACGCCGAATCCCCGTTCAAGCGCCGTAGCGCGCAGCAGCAGCGCTTCGGTCAACCCGCCGGTCTTGTCCAGCTTGATGTTGATGACATCATATTTGCCCGCCAGATCGGGCAGTGAGGCGCGGTCGTGGCAGGATTCGTCGGCGCAGACGGGCAGGGGGCGGGCGATTTCGGCCAGCATGTCGTCGGCGCCTGCGGGCAGCGGCTGTTCCACCAGCTTCACCCCCATGCGCAACAGATGCGGGGCGAGGTCGGAATACACCTCGGCGCTCCACCCCTCATTCGCATCGACGATGATCGCGGCATTGGGGGCGCCGGCGCGCACGGCTTCCAGCCGGGCCATGTCGTCTGGCGTTCCCAGCTTGATCTTCAGCAGCGGCCGGTGGGCATGGCGGGCGGCAGCGGCGCGCATGTTTTCGGGCGTGTCGAGCGACAGGGTAAAGGCGGTGATTTCCGGGTGCGGTGCGGCCAGCCCTGCCAGTTGCCACACCCGCTTGCCGGTGCGCTTGGCCTCAATATCCCACAGCGCGCAATCCACCGCATTGCGCCCGGCGCCCGGTGCCATGGCCCGTTGCAATGCGGCGCGGCTGATGTCGAGGGGCAGCGCATTGATCTGCGCGGTCACCGACTCGAGCGTTTCGCCGTAGCGGGCATAGGGCACACATTCGCCCCGGCTGGTGTGGGTGCCATCGTCCAGCCGCACGGTCAGCACCCGCGCTTCGGTACGCGACCCGCGCGAGATGGTGAAGGTTTCGGCCAGGCGAAACGTCTCGGGGGTGACGGTGCGCTGCATCACAGATCCAGCAGCGCGTCGACCAGATTGGCCGTGCCGAAACGATAGGGATCGGTGCAGGGCAGGCCCATGCGTTTTTCGGTGTCTTCGATCAGGCGCCGCGCCGCATCTTCGCCCAGCGCCTTGGTGTTGATCGAAACGCCGGTGACTTGCGCCTTGGGGTTGGCGATACGGGCGATTGGCAGGGCCATGTCGCGCAGCGCCTCAAGCGAGGGCAGGGGATAATCCGGCAGGCCGCGCATGTGTGTGCGGGTGGGTTCGTGGCAGATGACCATCGCGTCAGGCTGGCCGCCGTGGATCAGCGCCATTGTCACACCCGAGTAGGAAACGTGGAACAGGCTTCCCTGGCCTTCGATATGGTCCCAATGGTCGGGGTCGTTGTCGGGGGTCAGATACTCGACCGCGCCAGCCATGAAATCTGCGATCACCGCGTCCAGCGGCACACCGCCGCCGGTGATCAGGATTCCGGTCTGCCCGGTGGGGCGGAAGGTGGATTTCATCCCGCGGTTCTGCATTTCCCGGTCCATTGCCATGCCGGTGTACATCTTGCCGACCGAACAATCGGTGCCGATGGCCAGGCACCGTTTGCCCGCGCGTTTCTTGCCGTTCGCAATCGGGTAGGCGACGGTGGGTATGCGCACATCGTGCAGCGTGGGGCCGTACATCCGTGCGGCGGCAATCAATTCGTTTTCGTTGCGCAAAAGATTGTGCAACCCTGCGGCCAAATCAAACCCCCTCTTGATCGCCTCGACCAGAACCACCTTCCACGCCTCGGAAATCACCCCGCCGCGATTGGCCACGCCGATGACCACGGTTTTCACGCCCGACGCCTTGGCCTGTTCCAGCGTCATGTCGGGCAGCCCCATGTCGGCACCGCAGCCCGGCAGACGCAACTGACCCAAGGCCACCTCGGGGTTCCAGTCCTTGATCCCCTGCGCCACCTTGGCGGCCAGGGCATCGGGCGCATCGCCGAGGAACAGCAGATAGGGTTTCTGGATCATGGTGTCGGTCCTTCTCTTTGAGGTCGGTCATCCATAGCGCAAAGATGCGAAAGATGGTCCCGATTCTGGCGTCATGGCGGCGTATTTCGACAAGATATTCCTCGAATTGCAATTTATGTGCCGGAAACTTGCACAGCGTCGCGTTTTTCAACGGCACAGCGATGTGCCTGTGGTTGATGTGCGCCTCCGGCGGAGGTATTTTGGCAAGAAAGAAACCGGCGCCGGCGATTGTTTCAACGTCGTGCCGGATGTTCCGGACCGGGTGCCCGATGTACCGGGCATTTCGGGCGGTTCCGCACTTTGCAACTTTCAGTACCGGTCATCGGATATTCGGGCGGGCCCGGAAAACTGTAGGATCGTGCGGCAGCGTTGCCCGATGCAAGAGCGACCTCTTGAGATGTCTCTGAACTGCGGCGACTTGCAAGCCGTCGCGCAATATCATACCCAACATTTCAACCCATGCGAAACAAAGTTGCGAGGCGCCCATGTCCTTCCGTATTCAGCCCAGCCCCCCCGCGCGCCCCAACCGGTGCCAGCTGTTCGGCCCCGGATCGCGCCCCGCGATCTTTGAGAAGATGGCAGCCAGCGCGGCGGATGTCATCAATCTGGATCTCGAAGACAGTGTTTCGCCGGATGACAAGGCGCAGGCACGTCAGAACATTGTTGCGGCAATCAACGATATTGACTGGGGGAAAAAGCATCTGAGTGTTCGGATCAACGGTCTGGACACCCCGTTTTGGTATCGTGACGTGGTGGATCTGCTGGAACAGGCGGGTGATCGGATTGACCAGATCATGATTCCCAAGGTGGGCTGCGCCGCTGATGTCTATGCCGTCGATGCGCTGGTGACGGCGGTCGAGGCGGCAAAGATGCGGCAAAAGCGGATCGCGCTGGAGGTGATCATCGAAACCGCCGCCGGGATCGCCCATGTCGAGGAAATTGCCGCCAGTTCGCCCCGGCTTCAGGCGATGAGCCTCGGCGCCGCGGATTTCGCCGCCTCGATGGGGATGCAGACCACCGGGATCGGCGGCACGCAGGAAAATTATTACATGCACCGCGAGGGGCAGAAATACTGGTCCGATCCGTGGCATTGGGTGCAGACCGCCATTGTTGCCGCCTGTCGCACCCATGGTGTGCTGCCGGTGGATGGGCCGTTCGGTGACTTTTCGGACGACGAGGGGTTTCGCGCCCAGGCGTTGCGCAGTGCGACACTCGGGATGGTGGGGAAATGGGCGATTCACCCGAAACAGGTGGCGCTGGCCAATGATGTGTTCACCCCGACGCTTGAGGCGGTGCAAGAGGCGCGCGACATCCTTGCCGCCATGGAACAAGCCCGGCGCGACGGTCAGGGCGCGGCGGTGTACAAGGGGCGGCTGGTTGACATTGCCTCGATGCGCCAGGCCCAGGTGATCGTGCGCCAGGCCGAGATGATCGCGGGCTGAGGCCGTGCCCGATCAGCCCAGCGCGAACAGCATGGTATAAAGCGCGATGGCCCCCCCGATCATCGCCCAGATCGTGTTGCGGGTGGCCAGCCCCACGGCGAAAGCGGCCAGCGCGGCCAGCCCACGGGCCAAATCCGGTTCGCCCCCCGTGGCGGCGGGCCACAGCACCAGCGGTGCCACCATGCCGGGCAGCACCGCCACCGGGGTATAGCGAAGCAGTTTCAGCACAAGGGGCGGCATCTGGCGGCTGCCGATCAGTCCGAGGAAGGAAAACCGGATCAGATAGGTGCCCAGCCCCAGCAGGGCGATCACCGCCCAGATCTCGACTGTGGTAAAGCTCATGCGCGGCGCTCCATCGCGGTTTCCACGAGGGCACCCACGCCCATGGCACAGCCTGCGGCGATCAGCAGGCCCAGCCCCGACGGCACCCAGGCCAGCGTCAGCGCCATCACCATCGAGGTGAACGCCGCCGCCACATGGGCCAGCGTGCGCAGCGCCGGGGCAACCATGGCGATGAATGCAATGGGCAGCGCGAAATCCAGCGCAAAGGCCGGTGGGATCGATGCGCCAACCGCCGCGCCGACAATTGCAAAGCCGAACCAGCAGGGCACGATCGGTGTCGAGATGCCAAAGAAATAGGCCATCTTTTCGTCCGGCGTCATCTCCGGGTGGCGTTCGTATTCCAGAATACTGCTCGCATAGGTCTGATCGACGTTCATGTAAGACGCGATGGCGCGCTGCCACAGTGCCGCCGCCCCCAGATGCGGCACGAGCGAGGCGGAATACATCGCCATGCGCAGGTTCACCGCCAGCGCCGTGGCCAGCACGATGGCGATCGGCGCGCCCTCTTGCATCAGCGACACAGCGGTGAACTGGGCCGCGCCGGCGATCACCAGAACGTTGAACCCCATCATCTGGGCCAGGGTCAGCCCCGCCTCGGTTGCGACCACCCCGAACAGCAGGGAAAACGGTGCAAGCACAATGATGAACGGCGCACCATCCCGGATGCCGCGCCGATAGGCCGATTTCGGTGTGGAGCCTGCCATGCGAACGCCCTAAGTTATGCGCAAACGTCATACGCATCCCGCGCCCGAGGTTCAAATGCCAAATTCCCCAACCGATGCGCCCTATCTGATTGCGCCCGATCCGGCCCGCCGTGGATTGACGCGTCAGGTGACGGGGATCGATCACACCGGTGCCGTCGGCCCGATTTCGGTGGTCGAGGAACGCCCGCTGACGATTTATTTGAATGGCGCCGAGATTGTCACAGCCATGACCATCGGCGACTATCCCGAATATCTTGCGCTGGGGTTTCTGCGCAATCAGGGGATGCTGAAGCCGGGTGAGGTGATCCGAGGTGTCGATTACGATGACGAATTGCAGGTGGTTGTGGTGCGTACCGATGGCACGACGACCTATGAGGAAAAGTTGAAGAAAAAGACCCGCACCAGCGGCTGCGCCGTGGGCACGGTGTTTGGCGACATGATGGAGGGCGTGCAGGGCATCACCCTGCCGCCCGCCGAGGTGCGCACATCCTGGCTTTATGCGCTGGCCGACCGGATCAACCGCACGCCGTCGCTGTACCTTGAGGCGGGGGCGATCCATGGATCGGTGCTGTGCCAGCGCGACCGGCCTTTGGTGTATATGGAGGATGTGGGCCGCCACAACGCGGTGGACAAGATTGCCGGCTGGATGTTGAGCGAGGGTGTCGATGCCGCGGACAAGATCATGTACACCACCGGGCGGCTGACCTCGGAAATGGTGATCAAGACGGCACTGATGGGTATTCCGGTGCTGGCCTCGCGGTCGGGGTTTACCGCCTGGGGGGTCGAAATCGCCGGGCAGGTCGGGCTTACGCTGATCGGGCGGATGCGCGGGCGGCGGTTCGTGTGTCTGGCCGGGGCCGAGCGTTTGGTGCGTGATGCCGATCTGTCCGCCGTGGCGGACGAGCCGCGCAAATCGGGGCGCAAGGGCGGTGGCGATGGCTGAGGCGGGCGCTGCACGGCGGGTATGCACGCGCCGGATGTCGTCAACCGGGTCGGACCGCAGGCGAGGTGCCGCATGACAGGTGATTTGTCGTTCTGGGTGCTGTTGGCCGGGTTGTGTGCGGCGATGGCGGTGCTGATGGTGTGTCGTGCCCACTGGTATGCCTTGATCGACGTGATGCACCGCGCGCCCCACGATCTGTTGCTACGGCTGGACTGGCCGCGCCAACACCCGTTCGATGTGCCCTGTGCCGAAGGCGACTGCGCGGCGCGGCGGTTTCCGGTGCGGCGATTGCGCGTGCGGGTCATGCTGTTCGGTTTACCGCAGCCTGATCTCTGTCCGCCTGCGGCGCTGCGGCACGCCCAAGCGTTCCGCGCCTGGGGGGCGGTGCTGTTGGCGGCGCTTGTCACGGTGTCGGTCGTGGCGGTGTCGGCGGTGATGCTGGGGCTTGCGGCGCTGCTGCTGGCTATTGAATACGGCCGGACACCCGGCTGGCCAAAGGAGGTTTCACCATGAATCAGCCTGTGGGCGTAATCCTGGCCGGCGGGCTGGCCCGGCGCATGGGCGGTGGCGACAAGGGGTTGCTGCCGTTGGGGCGCGGCACGATCCTGTCGCATGTCATTGACCGGCTGCAACCGCAGGTGGCAGGCCTTGCCCTGAACGCCAATGGCGATCCTGCGCGATTTGCCGCGCTGCACCTGCCCGTTGTGGCCGACAGCATCGACGGTTTCGCGGGGCCGCTGGCCGGGGTGCTGGCCGGGTTGGACTGGGCGGCGTTTCTGGGGGCCGAACACATCGTGACCGCCGCCGCCGACACGCCGTTCTTTCCCTGCGATCTGGTGCCGCGCCTGTTGGCCACTGGCGCACCGCTGGCCCTGGCCGGCACGGCGGATGGCCTGCATCCCACCTTCGGCCTGTGGCCCGTGGCCCTGCGCGACGATCTGCGCGCGGCGTTGTGCGGCGGGCTGCGCAAGGTCGTGCACTGGACCGACCGGCACGGCGCCGCCACCGCGCTGTTTGACGATGCGGGCGATCCGTTCTTCAACGTCAACACCCCCGAAGATCTGGCAAAGGCCGAGGCGATGCTGTGAAAGTGTACGGCATCACCGGCTGGAAGAACGCCGGCAAGACCGGGCTGATGGTGCGTCTTGTGGCGGAGTTCACCGCGCGCGGCCTGCGTGTTTCAACACTGAAACATGCGCACCACAGCTTTGACATTGATCACGAGGGCCGCGACAGCCACCGCCATCGCATGGCCGGGGCACAACAGGTGCTGTTGTCGTCGGCCAACCGCTGGGCGCTGATGTCGGAACTGCGCGACGCGCCCGAACCGGCGCTTGAGGATCTGCTGGCGCGGCTGGATCCGGTGGATCTGATCCTGATCGAAGGCTGGAAGCGCGACAGCCACCCCAAGATCGAGGCCTGGCGCAGCGCCACCGCCCACCCGCTGATCGCACCGGGCGACCCGACGATCCGCGCCGTGGCGTCGGACGCGCCGCTTGCGGTGCCGGGGCGCGTGCTGTTCCACCTTGATCACACCGCCGCAATCGCCGATTTCATCGCTGCCGAGGTGGGGTTGTGAGGTTTGACACCATCGCCATCCTCGACTGGTCCGGCGGCAATGACCGGGGGCCGACGCCGAAAAAGGATGCGATCTGGGTGGCGGTGTGTCGGGGCGGCGTGGTCATGCCTCCGGTCTATCTGCGCAACCGGGCGGTCGCCTTCGACTGGTTGGCCGATTTGTGCGAAAGCGAGATTGCGGCGGGGCGGCGACTGTTGGCGGGGTTCGATTTTCCGTTCGGCTATCCCGCCGGGTTTGCCGCCCATCTGGTGGGGCGAGCTGATCCGCTGGCGCTGTGGGATTGGCTGGCGCAGCGGCTGGACGACCGGCCAGAGGGCAACAACCGATTTGCTTTGGCCGGGCAGATCAACGGCATGTTTCCCGGCGTTGGGCCGTTCTGGTACAACGGCGCCGCTGCCGATGTGCTGCACCTGCCGCGCAAGGGCAACGACCGCACCTTTGATGGGTTTCCCGAACGGCGTTTGGCCGAAACCTGCGCCAAGGGGGCATTTACCTGTTGGCAACTGGGGGGCGCCGGTGCAGTTGGCGGCCAGGCGATCACCGGCATGGCCGCCCTGTCGCGGTTGCGGGCGCGGTTTGTCGATGCGGTCCGGGTCTGGCCATTTCAGCCGCTGGACGGTTCGATCGCGTTGGTTGAGGTCTGGCCATCGCTGATTGACGGGGCGGTGCGTGCGCAACAAGAGACCGGCGAAATCCGCGACCGGGCACAGGTGCGGGTGCTGGCCCGAACGCTGTGGGCGATGCAGGACGCGGGCGATCTTGCGGCGGCGCTGGGCGATGTGCCCGATCAGGCCTGCGCCGAGGAAGGTTGGATTCTTGGTCTGGGCCATGAAGACCGGATGCAAAATGCTGCGCAGGGCCGAAGGCCCGCCAAGGCACCCCCAGAAACGCGGGTGCAGGGGTTGTCCAACGATTGCTTTGCCTTGCCCCCCGGTGTGCGCTGGACGCCGGTGGACGAGGCGCTGGCGCTGTTGCGCGATCGGCTGCGCCCGGTTGTCGCGCCTGAAACCGTGGCGAGCCACGCTGCCGACGGGCGTATCCTTGCCCGCGATCACCTGGCGCTGCGTGGCAATCCGCCGGGTGCCAATGCGGCTGTTGATGGATACGGGTTTTGCCATGGCGCGCTGTTGCCGGGCGCCCAGAGGCTGCCGCTTGTCGCGGGGCGGTCAGCGGCCGGTGCGCCGTTCGTTGGCACAGTGCCACCGGGCCAGGCCCTGCGCATCCTCACCGGCGCGCTGGTGCCACCGGGGGTGGATACCGTGGTGATGCAGGAGGATTGCACCGTCTCTGAAACCCATGTCGGCTTTGCCGCCTTGCCAAGGCCCGGCGCCAATACCCGCCGCGCTGGCGAGGATCTGGCAGCGGGCAAGCTGACCCTGCCGCAGGGCCATGTGTTGCGCCCGCCCGATCTGGCGCTGCTTTCGGCGGTGGGGCTGGCCGAGGTTGCGGTGTTTGCCCGGCTGCGGGTGGGTGTCCTGTCCACCGGCGATGAGCTGTGCGCGCCGGGGGCGACGGCCGACCCGGCGCGCACCTATGATGCCAACCGGCCGATGCTTCTGGCGCTTGCCGCCCGTTGGGGCTGTGCCGCTGTCGACCTTGGCCATGTGGGCGATGACCGCGCGGCGCTGCGGGCGCGGCTGGACGGGGCGGCGGTGGATGTGGTGCTGACATCGGGTGGCGCTTCGGCGGGCGACGAAGACCACGTTTCGGCCCTGCTGCGCGAAACCGGGGCGATGCAGGCGTGGCGCATTGCCCTGAAACCGGGGCGGCCTCTTGCGCTGGGCCTGTGGAACGGCGTTGCGGTGTTCGGGCTGCCGGGCAACCCGGTGGCGGCGCTGGTCTGTGCGCTGATCTTCGCGCGGCCTGCGCTGGGGCTGCTGGCCGGGGCCGGGTGGCGTGCCCCTATAGGGTTTGACGTGCCGGCGGCATTCGAAAAGACCAAAAAGGCCGGGCGGCGCGAATACCTGCGCGCCCGGATCGGCCCGCAGGGGGTTGAGGTGTTTGCCTCGGAAGGGTCAGGGCGAATTTCGGGGCTGTCCTGGGCCGAAGGCTTGGTGGAACTTGCCGAACCGGCAGGGCAGGTGCGATTGGGCGACAAGGTGCGCTTCTTGCCCTACGGCGGGTTCGGGTTTTGAACGCGGACGCGCGCCGCACGGGAGTATTTTTGGCAAGAAGAAGCCGGGGCAGGTGTTTGACCGCCCCGGCCCTGATGCGTCAGAGGATCAGGCGGAACCGGGCAAATCCGCCCTCCGCCGCGCCCGCCGGTTGCAGCGTTACGCCGGGAACGCGGTCGGCATAGACCGCACCACCGGGGCCGGTTTCAAACACCACGCTGGTGCCGGGCATCGGCGCGAACGACCAATTGGCATCGGCCTTGGGGTTGATGGTGCCCTGTTCGACGATATAGCGCACGATCACGTCGCGATTGGTGTCGGGGCCTTCAAACACGATGGTATCGCCTTTTGCACCGGGGAAATCACCGCCCCCCGAGGCACGGTAATTGTTGGTGGCGACGATGAACTGCATGTCGTCGGTAACCGGCGCGCCGTTGTGCGTCAGATCGACGATCCGCGTCGCACCGGGGTTCAGCTCGGCCCCCTTTGCGTCAAATCGGCTGGGCTGTGACAGGTCGATGTGATAGGTCACGCCGTCGATCACGTCGAAGTTGTAGCTGGGGAAATCGGGGTTCAACAGCGGCTGGTCCTGCCCCCCCGGCGTGATCTGGTTGAACAGGCCGGCGCTGCGGTCCAGCCAGCCCCTGAGCTGTGCGCCGGTGATCCGTACCGCGCGCACGGTGTTGGGGTACAGATACAGATCGGCCACGTTTCTGATCGCCACATTGCCCGCCGGCACATCGGTGTAATAGTCCGGCCCACCACGACCGCCCGCCTTGAACGGCGCCGCCGCCGACAGGATCGGCAGGGCCGCATGTTCGGTGCCCGCCATCATCTGGGTGATGTACCAGGTCTGCGCCTGGCTGACGATCTGCACCGACGGATCGTCAGCCACCAGAGCGAAATAGCTGTGCAGCGGTGCCGATGTTTTGCCCACTGCGCGGCGCACATAGGCCAGCGTGGCGTCGTGATCGCCCTGCACCGAGGCCAGAACCGCCGGAACACTGGCAACCAACGCGCTGATGCTGCGGTCTTCGTTGCGCCGCGAAATCGGTCGGGTTTCGCTGGCATGGGCGGCGATGCGCCAGCCCGCGCCGTCCTTTTCCAGCATCAGGTCGATCACCCCCAGGTGACTGCCCCAGAATCCGCCCATCGTGGCCGGTTTGCCATGCAACGTGCCCTTTTCGGCATCCACCGCCGCGAAACCGGCATAGGCGGGGCCGGGAAACACCAGGTGCGAATGCCCGGTCAGGATCGCGTCGATCCCCGGCACCAGCGCCAGTGCGGTCGAGGCGTTTTCCATCCCGTCCTGATCGTCTGCCCCGCCGATGCCCGAATGCGACAGCGCCACGATGATGTCGGCGCCCTGTTCGCGCATCACCGGCACCCAGGCGCGGGCGGTGGCCACGATGCCGCGGGTGGTCACGCGGCCTTCCAGATGCTTGCGGTCCCAGTTCATGATCTGCGGCGGGACAAAACCGATCAGCCCGATTCTGATCGGGTGCGTCTGGCCGGCGCCGTCCTTGAGCATACGGTCAAGAATGACGTAGGGCGGCACCAGCGCGGTGTCCTGCGTCGGATCACTGCCCTGCTGTTTCACCACATTGGCCGAGATGATCGGAAAATCCGCCCGTGCCACGGATTTCATCAGAAAATCCAGGCCATAGTTGAATTCGTGATTGCCAAGTGTGCTGGCGTCAAAGCCAAGGGTGTTCATCGCGGCGATCACCGGATGCAGGTCGCCCTCTTTCATGCCGCGTTCATAGGCGATGTAGTCGCCCATCGGGTTGCCTTGCAGGAAATCACCATTGTCCAGCAACAGCGTGTTCGTCGCCTCGGCGCGAATATCGGCAATGTGGGCGGCGGTGCGGGCCAGGCCGACGGTATCCACCGGCTTGTCCGAGTAATAGTCATAGGGAAAGACATGCACGTGCAGGTCGGTGGTTTCCATCAGGCGCAGGTGGGCCTGGCCGACGCTGGCGCGCGCCGAAAACGGGTGCACCATTACAAGGGCCGTGCCTGCGGCAGCGGTGGACAAAAAGGCGCGGCGTGTCATGTGGAGCAAAGCGGGCTGTGGCATGGAACTCTCCTGTGGCGATGTGACGGTGTATGACAGGTGAACATGACAAACCTTCCGGTGCATTTATTTTTTATCCCAGCCAAGGGTAAACAGATGATTGGCGCCTTCAATACACGTTTAGGTTGTTTCCCGGCTTTTTTGCGCGGCGGTGCATTTACCACACGCCCGCGCCGTGGCACTGACACCTTGCGACACTGGGGCGGATCAGGGGCAGGCCATGAAACAGGCGGAAACGGTAACCTTTGGCGGCGGCGCTCTGCCGCGCGCGGCGGAACTGCGCGGCGATACGGCGGCGCTTGCACGGATGCAGGCCGATCCGGCGGCGGGGGTGATACCGATCTGGCGGGGTAAACCGTTATTTTCGCTGGTGGGCGGCGGTACGGCACCGGGATGGTTGCGCCCCGGCGATCCGGTGTTGGCCGAGGCCGGGCCGATGGTGTTTCTTGGGCTGGACAACGGCCCGCGCTTTGCGGTCGATCTGTCGGCCTGGCACCCCGAAGTTTTGCCCGACTCGCTCAATGATTTCTTTGATCCTTCCGAACAGCGTCACCCTGATTTGCCCGACGCCCTGCGTTTTGCCGAACTGCGCGGCCTGATGACCGGCCTGTCGCCGCGCGATGGCGAACTTGTGGCGACGGCCAAGGCAGTGCTGGGCTGGCACACCACCCACGGGTTTTGCGCCCGCTGCGGCGCAGCAACGGTGATGACCATGGCAGGTTGGCAGCGCGATTGTCCGGGCTGTGATGCGCATCATTTCCCACGCACCGATCCGGTTGTCATCATGCTGATCACGCGGGGCAATTCGGTTTTGCTGGGCCGCTCGCCCGCCTGGCCCGAAGGCATGTTTTCGCTGCTGGCCGGGTTTGTTGAGCCCGGGGAAAGCCTTGAGGCGGCGGTGCGGCGCGAAGTGTTTGAAGAGGCGGGCATCCGGGTGGGCGCGGTTGAATACCTGTCGTCACAGCCGTGGCCGTTTCCTGCCTCGCTGATGTTTGGCTGCAAAGGCGACGCGCTGGACGAGACGATTACCCCCGACCCGACCGAGATTGAAGAGGCGCTGTGGCTGAGCCGTGAAGATATGATGCAGGTGTTTGCCGGTGACCATCCGCGCATCCGCGCGCCCCGCAAAGGCGCGATTGCCGGCTTTCTGTTGTCACACTGGGTTGCCGACAGCCTTGATTAGGCGCAAATCTGACATGCAATTGCAGCGCAAAGGCCAAGCCGATGAAATTTGTCACGTCCAAGGACATCGAGGCGCCGCAGGATCACGTTTTTCGGGCGCTCAGTGATTTCACCGCGTTCGAGAGGCAGGCCCTGCGCCAGGGTATCGACATTATCCGCACCGGCCAGGACGCACAGGCCGGGCCGAACATCGCATGGCAAGTCAAGTTCACCTATCGCAACCGGCCATGGACGATTGACGCCGGGGTTGCGGCCTTTGATCCCCCATCCGGTTATCAAATCACGGGTGCAGGCAACGGAACCGCCTTTTCCGCGACCGTCGATCTGATGTCGTTGTCGCGCAGCATCACGCGGCTGACATTTACCATCGACCTCGTACCGCAGACCATGGCGATGCGTCTTGTGGTGCAGTCGCTGCGCCTGATGCAGGGCAATTTGCAGGCGCGGCTGGACAAACGCATCGCCCGGCTGGCTGGCGATGTCGAGGCGCGCTGGCGCGCCCGCAGCTGATCAGTATTCGACGCCGATCTGCGCCTTGATGCCCGAGCGGAACGGATGCTTGACCAGCTCCATTTCGGTGACCAGATCGGCGAGATCAGTCAGTTCATCCTTGGCGTTGCGACCGGTCAGCACGACATGGGTCATCGCCGGTTTCTCGTCGCGCAGGAACGCCACCACCTCGTGGATGTCCAGATAGTCATAGCGCAGGGCGATGTTGATTTCATCTAGCAAAACCATGGTGTTGGCTGGGTCACGGATCAATTCCCTGGCCTTTTCCCAAGCTGCGGCAGCCATTTCCATATCGCGGGACTTATCCTGGGTTTCCCAGGTAAAGCCTTCGCCCATGGTGTGAAACGCGCAGGTATCGGTGAAGTGC